>Ga0316203_1000162_pt1 | contig 115348 bp, 110 predicted proteins | sample 6monrhotite_MG_FD_204940 | JGI IMG/M metagenome (GOLD analysis project Ga0316203, IMG submission 204940) | Microbial mat bacterial communities from mineral coupon in-situ incubated in ocean water Damariscotta River, Maine, United States -... | ecosystem: Environmental > Aquatic > Marine >... | reverse complement strand
TCGAGCGAAGGCGGTCAGGTCAGGGCGGCCGAAGCCGGCCGGCGGGGTAGCGTCGGGCACGTCGAGGTCTTTCCGATGGATGGCGTAGGAACCTCCATCGTCGGGAGACCTCGACGTCTATCTGCGGGCCGACGCGCCCGGCCGACCTACACCGTCATCTGAGAAGACCCCCATTGCCTCCACGCGCAGACGGCGATATCAGTCCCCGTCGCTCGTAGAACCGAATTGTCTGCGAGGGCACACCGCTGGCTGTGGACAGATCGCCAATCTTCATAGGCCCATTTCACCACTTGACCTTGTATCGCGCTACAACGTTTATGGTTCGAGAATGGAAATCACATTGCAGTACTTCGACGGGTGCCCAAACTGGTCCATCGCCGCAGAACGATTAGCGACAATCGCGGTGGACCGCCCTGGCATCACCGTGAACCACAGGCTGGTCGAAACCCTGGAAGAGGCAGAGGCGATCGGCTTCCGTGGCTCGCCGAGCATTCTTGTGGATGGAGTAGATCCCTTCGCCGACCAATCGGCCGACGTCGGGCTCGCCTGCCGCGTGTACATGACGCCAGCTGGATTAGCTGGCTCCCCCACGCTGGAACAGCTGCGCAACGCGATCCCCGCATGAGAAGACTCAATGCGCACATGGTTCCCGTTCATCGTTCCCCATCGCTAACGACAATGAGAGGAAATCTGTGAGCGAGGAATACGACCTGTTCGTCATCGGCGCGGGGATGGCAGGAATCACCGCAGCCAACCGCTGTGCATCCCACGGCCGGCGAGTCGGCATCGTCGACACGCTCCCCTATGGTGGCACCTGTGCGCTGCGCGGCTGCGACCCGAAGAAGATTCTGCGCCGCGGTGCGGAGGTCATTGACGATGCTCGCCTGATGCAGGGCAAGGGCGTCGACCAGAACGGGCTCACGCTCGACTGGCCAGCACTGATGCAGCACAAGCACGGCTTCACCGACCCCGTTCCTGACGCCATGGAGTCCAGGCTCAAGCGAAATGGTGTATCCACATTTCACGGCGACGCCCGATTCGTCACCCCTCATGACCTCGAGATCGACGGCGAACAGCATTCCGCAAGGCGATTCCTCATCGCCACGGGGGCACGACCCCGATCGCTTGAGTTCCCCGGCAATGAGTACCTGATCGACAGCACCGAATTCCTCAACCTCGAAGCGCTACCCGCCAGGATCGTGTTTGTGGGCGGCGGATTCATCTCATTCGAGTTCGCACACATCGCAGCGCGCGCTGGCGTGGACTGCGTAATCATCGATCACGGCGAACGTCCGCTGCGTGCATTCGACCCGGATCTCGTCTGCCTGCTCGTGCGCCGCAGCGAGCAGGCAGGGATACGAGTGAACCACAGCAGCTCCGTCAGCGGAGTCACTCGCACGCCCACAGGGCTTAACGTCGCGGTCGATCAGGACGGTGCCACGACCATCATCGACACAGACTTGGTCGTGCACGGCGCGGGACGCGTTCCCAACTTCAACGGCCTCGATCTTGCGGCAGCCGATATCGCGTCGGGGCCACAGGGTATAGACGTGTTCGGGCACTTGCAGAGCCGCAGCAATCCGTCGGTCTACGCCGCAGGTGACGCGGCGGATACCCCTGGCGAGCGCCTCACACCCGTGGCAGTCTTCGAGGGCAAGGTGGCCGCATCCAACATGATCAAGGGCACCGAGACGGTGCCCGACTATGCGGGCGTGCCGTCTACCGTGTTCACAATTCCGGAGCTGAATCGAGTCGGGATGCTCGAGCATGAAGCCGCTCGCGACGGCCGCGAGACCTCCGTACGGTTCCACGACACCAGTGGCTGGTACAGCAACTACCGAGTCGGTGAAACCACAGCCGCCACCAAAGTGATCGTCGACTCAGCGACCGATCAGATCCTCGGGGCGCACCTCCTCGGCCCCGGCTACTCGGAAGTGATCAACACCTTCGGCCTTGCTATCAAGCTCGGCCTCACCACCCGACAGCTGAAATCCGTGACGGCCACCTACCCTTCCGTCGGCTCCGATCTCGGCTCCATGCTCTGACTGAGACACTCATAGGGCTGGGCAGATCGCGGTTCGGCAGCGAGCCGCTCGTGACACCAAAAACGGAGCCGACAGCAGTCCAAAATTGCTGATGGATCACCTGTTGGGATATTCCGGTCGGATATTCCGGTCGGTGCCCCTGGAGGGACTCGAACCCCCAACCCTTTCCTTAGGACGGAACTGCTCTTCCATTGAGCTACAGAGGCGGTGCATCCACTCTAAAGCAGGAGTGCCAGCGCTCAGCCGTCGAGCCGAGCGCAGTCGATGCAGAGCGCGGCCGCGGGCCGAGCATCCAGTCGGGCCGGGTCGATGGCCCGCCCGCAGCGCCGGCAGATTCCGTAGTCGCCCGTCGCCACCCGCTCGAGAGCGGTGTCGAGCTCGTCGAGCTCGCGCACCGCAGAGTCGAGCACGCCCGAGACCTGCGACCAGGCTTGCGACATCGTGGCGCCCTCAGGATCATGCTCGTCGTCGTCCGAATTGTTCGATCGCGCACTCTGCACAGCGCGTAGCTCGTGGCGAAGTTGCTCGACTCGGGCGGCAGCCTCAGCGCGGCGGCGGGCGAGAGCGTCGGCCACACCGTGCTCGTCGCGCTCGTTGCTCATGAGGCCATCTTGCCGGAGGCTCTCCTTCCTGAGCGTTCGAGCGATGCTCGCTAGTGTTGCCGGCATGCGCACACCCGCACGGTTCGCCCTCACCCTCGCGCTCGCCGCCGGGTTCGCCCTCTCCCTCACGCCGACGGCCGCGATCGCCACTGCGCTGAAGAGCGACGTCAGCGACTTCACCTTCGACTCCTTCGATGCCGACTACACGCTCAGCCGCGAGGCCGACGGCACCGCCACGCTCGAGGTCGTCGAGACGATCGTCGCCCGCTTCCCCGACTTCGATCAGAACCGCGGCATCATCCGCGCCATCCCTGACGACTACGACGGCGTTCCGCTCAACACGACGATCAACGGCGTCACGGATGCGAACGGCGACCCGGTGTTCTTCGAGTCGTACCCGTCGGGCGGCTTCGTCGAGCTCGCCCTCGGCACCGACGAGTTCGTGCGCGGCGTGCAGACCTACGTCATCTCCTACACGCAGCAGAACGTCGTGCGATCGTTCGACGACACCGCCTCCGACGAGTTCTACTGGGACGTCAACGGCACCGGATGGCAGCAGCCGTTCGGCGAGGTGAGCGCGACGGTGACCCTCGCCCCAGACGTCGCCGAAGCACTCACCGGCAATGCCGCGTGCTACGTCGGCGCCTTCGGCGAGGACGAGCAGTGCACGATCGACGATGACGGCACGACCTTCACGGCGAGCGCGACCGACCTCGCACCCGGGGAGACGGTCACGGTCGCGATCGGCTTCGAGCCGGGCACGTTCCTCACGCCTGATCCGGTGCGCCCGATAGCTCCGCCGCCCCCGCCCCCGCTGCCGTGGTGGATGCACCTCGTCTCGGGCGGGCTGGGTCTCGCGAGCGCGGGCGCTCTTGTCGCGTCGATCGTGTCCCGCGTGCGCGCGGGAGGCGGCGCGAAAGGGCGCGGCGTCATCATTCCGCAGTACACCGAGCCTTCCGGCATCGACATCCTCCAGTCTGCGCAACTGCTGGGGCGATCCACCTCGGCGATTCCTGCCGCCGTCGTCAGGCTGGCCGTACGCAAGAATCTGCGCATCCTTGCCTACTCCGTCGAAAAAGATGCAGCCCCGTACACGCTGCAGTACCTCAGTGACGACCGCACCGACGTGCTCGACCGCGCGGTGCTCACCGCCCTCTTCGGTCGCACGCGCGACGCCGGCGAGCTGCGCGAGTACGGCACCTACGATTCCGCCCTCGGAGCGCGCCTCACGAAGTTGTCCACCGAGGCGCGCGCCTCGCTCGTCACCGAGGGCTTCCAGCGAAAGCCGAGTGGCATTGGATTCGGTTGGCTCACGGTCGTGGCGCAGATGGTGATCGGATTCGCGGCCTTCATCACGGTCGGCATCTCGGTGGAGGTCTTCAACGACGCGAGTCCCTTCGCCCTGCTGGCAATCCCCGTCACGTTCGTGGCGGGGATCGTCGCCTTCGCGCTCGCACTGCGACCGCTTCAGCTAACGGAGAAGGGCCGCGAGGCACGCGACCACCTTGAGGGTATGAAGCTCTACCTCACGGTGGCCGAGCAGGACAGGTTGCGCATGCTGCAGAGCCCCCAGGGCGCCGAGCGCATCGACGTGGGCGACGAGCTCGAGCTCGTGAAGCTGTACGAGAAGCTGCTGCCGTGGGCGGTCGTCTGGGGCGTCGAAGATCAGTGGATGCGCGAGCTCGAGCTGCACGTCGCCGCCACGGGCGAGTCTCCCGACTGGTTCGTGGGCCGCAGCGGCTTCGAGGTCGCCCTCTTCGCCTCGGCCGTGCGCGGGATGACCGCGACGACCACGGCGCCCGCCTCGAGCTCCTCGTGGTCGGGCAGCGGGGGCGGCAGCTTCTCGGGCGGCTCGTTCGGCGGCGGGTTCTCCGGCGGAGGCGGCGGGGGTGGAGGCGGCGGCGGTCGCTGACCGAGGGCGGCGTCGTGCCCCTCTGCGAGGACCCCTGGTGCATCCTTTACGAGGAAATGTGAGATAGAACTCTAGAGGGCCGTACTTCGATCCGCCCATGGAGGTTCCGTGCACGGCAATGCCACTGCCCGCTTCGACAATGTCGCGCTGCTCTCTGTCGCCAGCGTGCTTCCGAGCAGGGTGACGACATCCGACGAGATCGAGGCCCGCCTCGAGCCGTCACTGCGGCGCTTGAACCTTCGCCCTGGTTTGCTGCGCCGCGTCGCCGGGGTGCACGAGCGACGCAACTGGGCGGCCGGCGAAACGGTCGATGCCGCAACGATCACCGCGGGCGCCACGGCGCTCGCCCGGGCGGGCGTCGAGCCGGGCGACGTGGGCCTGCTCATCAATACGTCGGTCAGCCGCCCCAACCTCGAGCCCTCGGTGGCGGTCGCGCTGCACCACGGCCTCGGGCTGCCGAGTTCTGCCGTCAACTTCGACGTCGCCAACGCCTGCCTCGGCTTCATCAACGGCATGTCGCTTGCCGCGACCATGATTCAGTCGGGTCAGATTCGGCACGCGATCGTCGTTGCCGGCGAGGATGCCGACGAGATTCAGGTGAACACGATCGAGCGGTTGCTGCAGACCGATGGCGGCCGCGACACGTTCATGAGCGAATTTGCGACGCTCACGCTCGGCAGTGGCTCGGCGGCGGCCGTGCTGGGGCGAGCCGACGAGCACCCGGACGGTCACCGCATCATGGGCGGCGTGACGCGTGCCGCCACCGAGTTCCACCGGCTGTGCGTCGGCAGCGTCGACGGCATGTTCACCGATGCGAAGGCGCTGCTCAAGGGTGGCCTCGACCTCGTCGTCTCCGCGTGGAAGGAAGCCTCGACCGACTGGGACTGGTCGTCGATGCACCGCTACATCACCCACCAGGTGTCGTCCATCCACACCGACTCGATCATCAAGGCCGTGGGGCTCGACCGCTCACGCGTGCCGACCACCTTTCCGACGCTCGGAAACATTGGCCCCGCATCCGTGCCCATCACGCTCGATCGCGAGCAGGCAAGCCTGCGCGAGGGCGACCGCGTGCTGCTCGTCGGCGTGGGTTCGGGCCTCAACACCGCCATGCTCGAGCTGGCCTGGTGAGCGAGCACCGCAAGCCGGTGCTCGGCAGCAAGAGGGTGCCCCTCGAGATGCCCGGCCTCGACCCGCGCTGGAGCCGAACCCGTCTCGTGCCCGACTCCCGCTCGGGCTCGGCGCACGACTGGCACTACCTGGACACCCTTGACGAGCTGCAGAAGCTCGGGGTTCGCCCGGTCGGCACGATCCTCGCCGTGCACGGGAACCCCACGTGGAGCTACCTCTGGCGCGACCTCGTCTCGGCGTCGGTGCGCGCGGCCGACGCCGGCCAGCCGGCCTGGCGCGTGATCGCCGTCGACCAGCTCGACATGGGATTCTCGGCCCGCACGGGGGTCACCCGCCCCCTCGCTCAGCGCGTGAGCGATTTGGCCGACTTCACCGACTCGCTCGCTCTGGATGGGCCCGTCGTGACGCTCGGCCACGATTGGGGCGGCGTCGTCGCCTTCGGATGGGCGGTCGATCATCCCGACCTCCTCGCCGGCATCATGTCGCTCAACACGGCCGTGCACCACCCGGCCGGTGTGCCGATACCCGCACCGCTGCGCCTCGCAGGAGCCCGCGGGGTGCTGGCGGCCTCGACCGTGACGACGTCGGCCTTTCTCGACACGACGCTCAGGCTCGCGCGGCCCGCGCTCGATCCGGCCGTGCGCGACGCGTACCGAGCCCCGTATGGTTCCGCCGAGCGTCGGCGCGGCATCGGCGGCTTCGTCGCCGACATCCCGACGGATGCACGTCACGAGAGCTTCGCCGAGCTGCAGCGCATCGCCGCCGGCGTCGCCGAACTGACCGTGCCCGCGCTGCTGCTGTGGGGCCCGCGCGACCCCATCTTCGGCGATCGCTACCTCGACGATCTCGTCGACCGACTGCCGCACGCCGACGTGCACCGCTTCGAAGGGGCCGGGCACCTGATCGCCGAGGAGCGCGATTACGCGGAGGCAGTTCTCGACTGGCTGAGCGAGCGAGGGACGACGAGCGGCACGGCAACAGCGCCCGACACCGATACCGACACCGACACCGACACCGACACTTTCGCGTCGTTCACCCCGCTGTGGGCCGCTCTCGACAACCGTCGCGCCGATGCTGACGACGCCGTCATCGACATGGCCGTGCGCGGCAGCGGTGAGCGACACGTCAGTTGGCAGCAGCTCTACGACCGCGTGCGGCGTATCGCAGCGGGGCTCGCCGGCGTCGGAGTGCAGAAGGGTCACCGCGTCTCGGTGCTCGTCCCGCCCGGCCCGACCCTCACGGCCATCGTCTATGCGTGCCTGCGCATGGGTGCCGTCGTGGTCGTCGCCGACGCGGGGCTCGGCGTTCAGGGGCTGTCTCGAGCCGTGCGCGGAGCCTGGCCCGACGTCATCATCGGCGAGGCGCGGGGGCTGGCGGCGGCCCGGGCGCTCGGGTGGCCGGGCATGCGCGTCTCTGTCGTGCGGCTGCCGTGGGCGAGCCGTCGCCTGCTCGCCGTCGACTACACGCTCGGTGAGATCGTCGAGCGCGGCACGGGTGCGCCGCTGCCCGCAGAGCCCGCAGCCGATGACCCAGCAGCGATTCTCTTCACCTCCGGCTCGACGGGCCCTGCCAAGGGGGTCGCCTACACCCACCGGCAGCTCTCCGCCTTGCGCGACGTGCTCGCCGCCCACTTCGGCATCGACGAGGAGACAGGGCTCGTGACGGGATTCGCGCCCTTCGCCCTGCTCGGCCCGGCGCTCGGCACTCGCTCGGCGACACCCGCGATGGACGTCTCGGCACCGCGCACGCTGACCGCGCGCGCGGTCGCGGCGGCGGTGCGGGCATCCGATTCGCGCATCGTCTTCCTCTCCCCCGCAGCCATTCTCAACGTGGTCGCGACCGCCGGCGCGCTCGACGCCGACGACCGCGCCGCCCTCGCCACCGTGCGCACCTTCCTGTCGACGGGCGCACCCGTCGGCGAAGCGCTGCTCGCGGCCGCGGCCGAGCTCATGCCGAACGCCGAGCCGCACACGCCCTACGGCATGACGGAGTGCCTGCTCGTGACCGACGTGACCCTCGACGGCATTCGCGCGGTAGCTGGTGCCGCAGACCGCGGCGTCTGCGTGGGCTCACCGATCGGTGCGAACCGAGTGCTCATCAGTGCGCTGGATGCCGACGGCGCCGCCGTCGGAGCCCCACGCTCGACGCCCGGAGTTCTCGGCGAGGTCGTGATCTCGGCCGCCCACCTGAAGACTGCCTACGACCGGCTCTGGCTCACCGACCGCACCGCGACGCTCAACACCCCGGACGACGGCCGATGGCACCGCACGGGCGATGTCGGGCACCTCGACGCCGAGGGGCGCCTCTGGATCGAGGGGCGCCTGCCGCACGTGCTGACGACCGTTGACGGACCCCTCGCCCCCGTCGGGCCCGAGCAGCAGATAGAGGGCTCTCCGTTCGTGCGCCGCGCGGCGCTCGTCGGCGTCGGCCCCGCCGGGCTGCGGCAGGCTGTCGCCGTCATCGAGACTCTTCCCGCGGTCACCCGCCCCGGCCTGGCCGCTCCCGACGTGACCGACGACATTCGCGAGCGCTCCAGCGTGCCGCTCGTCGCGGTGCTTGCCGTGCCGAGCCTGCCGACCGATATTCGACACAACTCGAAGATCGACCGCACGCGCCTGTCGGTGTGGGCCGAGCGCACACTCGCCGGCGGACGGATCACGTCACCGTGATCGTCGCCGTCACTGGTGCCTCCGGCTACTTGGGTCGGGCGGTCGCACGTGACCTCGTCGCCGCAGGGCACGAGGTGCGCACGCTGCAGCGGCGCGCATCCGGGGTCGACGGCGTCACTGATGTGCTCGGCTCGATCACCGATCGGGATGCGCTCTCCCGCGCCCTCGAGGGAGTCGAGGGAGTCATCCACCTCGCCGCGAAGGTGTCGCTCGCCGGTGACCCGGCCAAATTCCGATCCGTCAATGTCGAGGGCACACGGCTGCTGCTCGAGGAGGCGGAGCGGCGCGGAGTCTCACGGTTCGTGAACGTCTCCTCCCCCTCGGTCGCCCACTCGGGGAGTGCCCTCGAGGGGGTCGGCGCCGAGCCGGCGTCTCCCGCGCACGCGCGAGGCGAGTACGCCCGCACGAAAGCCGAGGCCGAGCTGCTGGCCCTCGATCGCGACTCTGACGCGATGCGCGTTGTCGTCATCCGGCCGCACCTCGTCTGGGGGCCGGGCGACCCGCAGCTCGTGGGTCGCATCCTCGACCGCGCGCGCCGTGGAAGGCTGCCGTTGCTCGACGGTGGTCGCGCCCTCATCGACTCGACCTACATCGACAATGCGGCGAGCGGCCTGGTGGCCGCGCTGCATCGGGCCGAGCACGCGCACGGTCGCGCGTTTGTGCTCACCAACGGCGAGCCGCGCCCCGTCGGCGAGCTGCTCATCAGCATGTGCCGGGCATCCAACGTTCGCCCCCCGCAGTGGAGCCTGCCCGCCGGCATCGCCCGCGCCGCCGGCTCCCTCATCGAACGCGCATGGGCGCTTCGGCCGGGTACCGACGAGCCGCCCATGACCCGATTCCTCGCGGAGCAACTGTCGACCGCGCACTGGTTCGACCAGCGCGAGACCCGGCGCGCGCTCGACTGGGCGCCGACCGTGAGCATCGACGAAGGGTTGCGGCGACTCGCCGCTCACGCCGCTCGCTGACGATGAGCGTCACGCCCTGGGTCACCGCGCCGTGGCTGTTTCGGCGGCCCGCCGCTCGAGGTGCCGGCGCTCGGCCTCGTTGCTCGTGAGCTCCCTCGCCCGCTCGAAGCTCGCGGACGCGGGGCGGCCTGCGCGGGCGAGCAGCTCACCCCGCGTCGCGTGGAACAAGTGGTAGTCGTCGAGCCCGGTCAAGCGGTCGAGCACGGCAAGGCCCGCGAGCGGGCCGTCAGCCATGGCGATCGCGACGGCACGGTTGAGCTCGACGACGGGGTTGGCGGTCATGCGCCCCAATTGCGCATAGAGCTCGGCGATCGCCGCCCAGTCGGTGTCGGCGGCCGTGTGCGCGTTGGCGTGATGGCCTGCGATGATCGCTTGCACTTGGTACGGGCCTGGCGCCATGCGTGTCATCGCACTGTGCAGTCGGGCGTCGGCTTCGGTGATGACGTCGAGGTTCCAGCCGGTGCGGTCTTGGTGCTCGAGCAGCACGAGTTCGCCGAGCCCATCGACCCGCGTGCCCGAGCGCGCTTGGTGGTACAGCTCGAGGGCGAGCAGCCCTTCGGCTTCGGCGCTCGCGGGCACCTCGTCGACCACCTGGCGCGTCAGCCGAATGGCCTCGAGCATCAGGTCGACGCGCGTGACGTGTTCAGAGCCACGGGAGAGGTAGCCCTCGTTGAAGATCAGGTAGAGCACTCGCAGCAGCGCGTCCACACGCTCGTCGAGGTTCGCGGGGATCGTGAGCGGCATACCCGCCTCACGAATCTTGCGCTTGGCCCGCACGACGCGCTGCGTGAGCGTGGATTCGGGCAGCAGATAGGCGGCCGCGACTTCGGCGGCGGACAATCCGCCCGCCAGGCGCAGGGTGAGTGCGACCTGCGTGTCACGGTCGAGAGCCGGATGGCAGCAGAGCAAGAGCAACCTGAGGCGTTCGTCGCCGAGAGAAGAAGCATCCATGATCAGGTCGTCCTCCTCTTCGTTCTCGGTCGTCGTGTGGTGCGCGGTCAGTTCGGGCGCAGCTTCGTGCAGTCGGCGACGGGATGCTCGGTCTCGCCGCATCTGGTCGACCAGCGTGTTGCGGGCCACGGTGTAGAGCCACGCGGCGGGGCGCTCGGGAACGCCCGACTGCCACGCGGTCAGGGCGGTGATGAGGGCATCCTGAACCGCGTCGTCGGCGGCATCGAGGTCGCCGAAACGACGCGTGAGGAGAGCGAGCACTCGCCCGCTCTCCTCACGCGCTAGCCGAGTGACGGCGTCGGCGATCTCCGCCGAGGCGGTCATGCTGCGGTCACGCTGTGGTTAGCCCGCGTCCGGGCGGAACGCGACCGGGCGAATCTCGAGCGAGCCGGAGTTCGTCGGCAGCTTCTTCGCCAGCTCGATGGCCTCGTCGAGGTTCTCGGCTGAGATCAGGTAGAAGCCGCCGAACTGTTCCTTCGTCTCGGCGAAAGGGCCGTCGACGATCTCGGGGGCCTGCCCCGGCGTGTGGCGCAGCGTCGTGGCCGAGCTCGTCGGGGCAAGGTTCGCGCCGCTGACCCAGTGACCGCCGTCGATCAGCATCTGGTTGTAGGCGAACCACGAGCCCATGTACTCGTCGAAGCCAGGGTCACCGGGGGCGAGGCGCGGGCTGGACTCGTCCCCGTGGATGAGGATCATGAATTCCATAGTCGTATCTTTCTCTCTCGGGCCAGCGATCTGCTTGCTCTCACTCAAATGACGAACGGGTCGGCCTGATTCGACAACATGAGCGAAACATTCTTTAGTGCCCGTTCGCTACTCAGGCGCCCGATGATCGATCGCGAGCCAGCTCGACAGCACGCGCCGCAGCGCCGGCTCTCTCGCGCGAATATCTGCGGCATCGGCGAACGTCACGAACCCCCGAATGTCGGATGCCCACTCGACGATTCCCTCATCCTCGAGCAGCACCGGCGCGCCCTTCTTGTCCTCGGGCCGCGTCGCGCCCATGTGCAGCACGAGCTTCACGAGGCCCTGCTTATTGCGCAGGTTCATCGTGATGCGGTCTTCGCCGTCGAAGACGTAGCTCGGGGCGTTCCACTTGATGTGCTCGGAGAGATCAGTGTCGAGCGAGCCGATGATGTCGCGCAGAAGCTGCACCTGTTCACGCGTGTCATCGTCGAGCGCGCTGACGAGGTCGGTAATCGCTGCCGAGTTCGACGAGGCCATAGGGCGAGTGTAGAAGTCCACCCAGCCTCGATGGCGCGAGCGAGTCCTCAGAGTGGCTCAGGGGGCGCCCAGCGACGTCAGCAACTTCTGGGCGCGATGGCGCACCGACTTGTGGCGGCTCATCGTCAGCGTGCGCAGCTCGGGCACAAGCCACGCGGCGAGCTCGGGGCGCTGCCGGCCGTAGTGGGCGAGTGATTCGGCGGTGGTGTTCTGCACGATCCAGTCGTCGTAGTGCAGGTTCGCCTGCATGAGGGCGATGGCCGCATCGCGCTGCGGCGGGGTCATGTGGGCGTCGAGCAGCACGAAGATCGTCGAGAGCGTCCACTTGGTCGAGGCCTGATCGATCTGGGCGACCCAGCCGAGCAAGTCGTCGAGGTGGGCGGCTACCCACGCGGGCCGCTGCTGCGCGACGCGCTTGACCGCGCTCGACACGCGTAGCCGCACCACGGCATCCTCGCTGCGGTAGCAGGCCACGAGCTCGGCGAGCAGAGCGCGATCAGCCAGCACCTCATCGACGACGCTCACGGTGTTGCCCAGCGAGTTCGGATGCCCTCCCGTCAACGGGCTCTCGAAACGGCTCACCGGCATGCCGCCAGGGTAGCGCCGCCGCGAACTAGATTCAGTGCATGGTCAACGACGACTCCCCCGCCTTTCACCCCGACCTCACGCGCGCGCGGTTCACACCGCGCACCTCGGCCACGCGGGGCAACCGCCGGCTGCTGCGCGCGCTCACGCGCATCGGGCGCGGACGAGCGCCGAAGCACGGCGAGCGCGTCGACCTCGGTGATGGCGTCACTGTGCGCGTGCACCGGCCAGCGGCGACGGATGCTCGCACTCGCCGCCCCGCGATCCTCCACCTCCACGGCGGAGGCCTCATCATCGGCTCGGCCACCCAGGGCGATCCGCTCTGTCGGCGCGTGGCCGACGAGCTCGGAGTCGTGGCGGCGAGCGTCGACTACCGCATGCCGCCCGAGCACCCCTACCCGACACCGCTCGAGGATTGCTACGCCGCGCTCCGGTGGCTCGCCGCGCAGCCCGATGTCGACCCCGCGCGCATCGCCGTGATCGGCGAGAGCGCCGGAGGCGGGCTCGCCGCATCCCTCGGCCTGCTCGCCCGCGACCGCGGGGAGGTCGCGCTCGCCGGTCAGGTACTCGCGTACCCGATGCTGGATGACCGCACCGACGAATCCGCGGCCGCCCACCCGCGCATGCTGCGCCTCTGGAACGGCCCCAGCAACCGCCTGGGCTGGGGCATGTACCTCGGCGCCGGCACGGCGGGTCCCGCCGCCACTCCCCTGGATGCCGCGGCTCTCGAGCTCGCCGTGCCGGCCCGTCGTGCCGATCTCAGCGGCCTGCCGCCGACCTGGATCGGCGTCGGCACGTGGGACCTCTTCCACGACGAAGACCTCGAGTTCGCTCGTCGCCTCACTGAAGCGGGAGTGACGTGCGAGCTGCACGTGATTCCCGGCGCGTACCACGGCTTCGACGCGGCCGAGCCGAAGGCCGCGGTCTCGCGCGACTTCGTCGCCCGCCAGGTCGAGGCCCTGCGCGGCATGCTCGACGTGCGCTGACGGGCTATGTGCCTCCTGCGGCACATGCCCCGTGAGGCACACAGCCCGAACGCGTCCCCGCTGCCCTCGGCAACCCGGTCGTGAAGCAGACCCTCGCAGCCGGGCGCGACGCGCACCCTACGCGGCAGGCGCCAAGTACTCGTCCCACGCGGGCTGCGGGCGCTCGATGCCGCGCACGAGCCACGAGGTGCCGTGCGGCGCCTTGGGCGTGAACAGCAACTCCCAGCGCATCTCGGCCGGCGTGCGGTCGCCCTTGATGTTGTTGCACTTGAGGCAGCAGGCGACGAGGTTCTCCCACGTGTCGGCGCCGCCGCGCGAGCGGGGCAGCACGTGGTCGATCGTTGTCGCGTGCGCATCGCAGTACGCGCAGCGGTTGCCGTCGCGGCGCAGCACCCCGCGGCGGGTGAGCGGCACGCGGCGCGCATGCGGAATGCGCACGTACCGGCGCAGCACGATGACGCTCGGGCGGTCCCACGCGTCGTGAATGCCGAAGACCGGGTGCTCACCATCCGAGGCGAGCACCGTCGCCTTGTCGTTCATGACCAGAACGAGGGCTCGGCGAAACGACACCACGGCGAGTGGCTCGAACCCCGCGTTGAGGACGAGTGTGCGCATTGACAGGCTCCTGTCGAACGGGCCCGCATGGCCTGCGGGCGTTCCATCGGTTCCCGGCGCATCACGGCGCGAGGGTCAACGCGGCCCTTTCGGGCACAAAAAAAGCACTGCCGTCAGACGGCAGTGCTCGATCCCGCAGAACCGCGACAGGGCGCGATCCAGCGAACGCTGACGGCTATGCGAAAAACGGCGCGCGCATCCACGGTTTGGATGTCCCGTCGCTCACTCATGGCCTCTCCTCCAGTGCCCCGTGCGGCACCAAGAACTTCAGGCTAACCGAGAAACCGAGTATGTGCGCTGCGAGGCGCGCCGGTTCACGCGGCGTTCACCCTGCGCCGCGCGACTCGAGCACTAGATGCCGAGGCGCACGATGTAGTAGGCGTCCGTCCACAGCGGGCGCACCGTCACGCTCTTGCCCGCGTACGGTGCGTCCAGAATCTGGCCGCCGCCCATGTAGATGCCGTTGTGCGACATGTCGTTGAAGATCACGATGTCACCCGCGCGGGCATCGGCTCGTGAGATGGGCGTGCCCATCGCCGCCTGGCCGCGCACGCTGTGCGGGAGAGAGATACCGAACTGCGCGTACACGTACTGCACGAAGCCCGAGCAGTCGAAGCCCGCCGGGGTATCGCCGCCCCAGCGGTAGGGAACGCCCTGGTACTGCAGACCCACCTGCACGACCTGGTCGAGGCTGAAGTTCGGGTACGGCGGGTTGGCGATGAAGTCGCCGACCGTCGGGCCGCTCCAGACGGGCGCAGCGGCGGCGAGCTGGACACGGCGCAACTCGGCGACGCTCGTCGCGTCGAACTCGTCACGCGAGAGGTCTTGTGCCACGTCGGCCGTCGCGCTGATTGAGATCGTCTGCGACTCGGTCGCGCGCAGCTGCGCCATCGCCTCCGCGCTCGCCGAGCTCTGCGCGTTGGCCGGCCCCTGCAGGGACGTGCCGGAAAGAGCGAACGTGGCGACGAACGCCGTCGCGAGTGCGAGAGCGGCGACATTCGTCAGGGTGCTCTTCACAGAGCCACGGGCATGGGTAGTCACAGATCAACCTCCTGCCGCGCGACCCTGGGTGTCAGATGCGCGACTGGGTGAGTGCACGCGAGGTAACGGGAAGGTCACAAAACGACGCGCTGGCACTACATATGGTGGTGAAAGCTCACTCGTCCACGTAGATGTGCTGCGCGACCTCCGCCGGCAGCTCGATGCCCTCGGCGCGACCGTCGACATCCACGGCGATGTAGCCGTTCGGCTCGGACCGGATCCTGGCCTGCGCGCCCGGTACGACCCCCGCCTCGAACAGCTGGTGCAAGAGGTCGGGATCGAATTGGACGGGCTCAGACAGGCGCCGGATCGTGCACTGCCGCATCCCCGCTGCCGTCGCGTGCGTGAGCGAGATGACGCCGTCCAGGAAGTCGACGGCGGGCGCACCCCCCAGCTCCTCCATGCCAGGAATCGGGTTGCCGTACGGCGACTCGGTCGGCCCGTCCAGCAGCGTCATGAGGCGGCGCTCCACCTGCTCGCTCATGACGTGCTCCCAACGGCATGCCTCGTCGTGCACGTACGCCCAGTCGAGACCGATCACGTCGGCCAGCAGGCGCTCGGCGAGCCGGTGCTTGCGCATGACCGACACCGCCTTGTGGCGGCCCTCCGCCGTGAGCTCCAGATGGCGGTCGCCCTCCACGCGCACGAGACCGTCGCGCTCCATGCGCGCGATCGTCTGCGAGACGGTGGGGCCGGAGTGCCCGAGGCGCTCAGAGATACGCGCCCGGAGGGGAACGATGTTCTCCTCCTCCAGATCGAGGATCGTGCGCAGGTACATCTCCGTCGTGTCGACGAGGTCGGTCATGGGCCTGTCTCCTTACACGCACGCGATCGTTCGCCCAGCCTAATCGTTCGGCATGAGCGTTCGGCATCGGCGACCGACTGCCGCGTGCGGCGTCGGCGGGCTCCGTCACCGGATGCTCCGCACCGCGCCCCCGCAGCCGCTCAGTAGACTCGAACCATGGCCGACGTGCGCATCCCCACCGACCTTCTGCCCGCCGACGGACGCTTCGGCTGCGGACCCTCGAAGGTGCGCCCCGAGCAGGTCGCCGCCCTCGCCGCCGCCGGAGAGCTGCTCGGCACCTCGCACCGCCAGGCCCCCGTCAAGAACCTCGTCGGCAGCGTGCGGAACGGCCTCGCCGAACTGTTCCGCCTCCCCGACGGCTACGAGGTCGTGCTCGGCAACGGCGGCTCCACGGCGTTCTGGGATGTCGCTGCGGCCGGCCTCATCGAGCGCCGCAGTGCGCACCTCGCCTTCGGCGAGTTCGGGGCCAAGTTCGTCGCCTCCGCCCGCGCCCCGTGGCTCGAGGCTCCGCACGTAGTCTCCAGCGATCCGGGTAGCCGCGGCTCCCTCGAGCCGGTCGACGGCGTCGACGTGTACGCCTACCCGCACAACGAGACCTCCACGGGCGTGAGCGCGCCCGTCACGCGCATCGGCTCCGCCCCCGAGGCGCTGACCGTCGTCGACGCGACGAGCGCGGCGGGCGGCATCGACATCGACGTGAGCAAGACCGACGCCTACTACTTCGCGCCGCAAAAAAACTTCGCCGGCGACGGCGGGCTGTGGATCGCGCTCCTCAGCCCCGCCGCGATCGAGCGGGCACAGCGCCTCGACGCGAGCGACCGTTTCATCCCACCGTTCCTCTCCCTCACCGCCGCGATCGACAACTCGCGACTCGACCAGACGCTCAACACTCCGGCGATCGGCACGCTCGTCATGCTCGACAGCCAGCTGCAATGGATGAACTCCTCCGGCGGGCTCGCCTGGGCGGGGGAGCGCACGGCGGAGAGCTCGGGCATCCTCTACGACTGGGCGCAGGCGCACCCGCTCGCGACCCCTTTCGTGGCCGACCCCGCGCACCGCTCTCCCGTCGTCGTGACCATCGACCTCGACGACTCGGTCGACGCCGCGGCCGTTGCGAAGACTCTGCGCGCCAACGGCGTCGTCGACACCGAGCCGTACCGCAAACTCGGCCGCAACCAGTTGCGCGTCGCGACCTTCGTCGCCATCGACCCCGACGACGTGCGCCAGCTCACGCGCTGCCTCGACTACGTCATCGACGCCCTGGCAGACTGAGCGCCATGAGGCTCTGGGTTCCGCACGAGAAGCGTCGGCCGCAGCCCGAGCCGCTGCGCACCAACGACGTGCTCGCCTTCCAGGTCGGCCTCGGCCTCTGGCTCGCGGCACTCATCATCGTGCTCGGGATGCTCGCCACCCCGATCGCCTTCGACCCGGTTCAGACGCTCGCGACGATCGCGCTCGGCCTCGTGCTCGGTCTCGCCGGGCTGCTCGTCTCGCGTCGCGCCCGCCCCTGAGTCGCACGCGCCGCGCCCCTCCCGCGCCGATCCAGCCCGTGCCGCTCCGGCACGCCGTTTGTGACAAAACACGCCGAACGTTCGATCACAGTTGTCACTAACGGCGTGACCCAGTCATCCGCCAAGCGTCGATCGCACCCGCAACACCCCAGCGACCCAGGTTTCGACTGATTCGTGCGGCTCACCATCGCACGCCGATGCGGCGCAAGCGTCGAGCGAGCGCAACCTCCGAGCCCGCCACGCTCCAGTCCCAGCGGCCGTAGCCGTGCAGCTGCGGCCGGATCTCGTCCTCGCGCAGCTTCTCCTCATACACGGCCTGATCGGGTGTGCGCCCGGCGAGATAGCGCGGATCGGTGTACTTCGCCCGCCCGTCGAACTCGGCACCAACGTTGAACTCGGGCCAGTAGAAGTCGAGCTCGTAACGACGCCCGGTCGGCCCGAAGACGGTGTGCTGCAGCTCTGGAGTCGGAACACCGAGAGCGTGCATCGTGACGCGGCTCAGGGACTCCCCCGGCCGGTTCGCGCGCCCGTCGATGAAGTCGAGCACGCGTCGCGCTCGCGCGAAACCCCTCCCGTGATCGAGGAGCGACCACATCTCCTCAAGCTCCTCGAGTGATGCACCCGCGAGTCCCTCCGCGTCATGGGGATGCGCGGCACGCCACAGTGCGGCGTCCCCCATCGCGACAGCGACAGGGAACCGGGCAACTCGCGCCATGTCCACCACCGTTCGGCCGAGAGCGGTGAGACGCATCCCGTCGAGGTGCACCGGGTGTGCGTCCCAGGAGTCCGTGTGCCTGCGCAAGACCGACGTCGAGCGGCTGTTCGAGGTCGCACTGCCGATGACGTGGACATCCTTCGGCCACCGACCAAGGATGGGTAGCTGCCACAGTGCTGCTGCTCACCAGTGACTCAGCACGTCGGATGAAGCAGCTCGCTCCCACGCCGCGCGAACCCTCAAGCAATAGCGCTCATCGACGCCCAGCTCATTCCAGGTGTCCCCCCGCACGTATACGCCCGGCGCAAGCTTGAGAAACTCACCGTCCCGCGCTCCACGGTAGACCCGTCGACGGATACCGAGATCGAGTTCGCGCTGCGGATAGACGAGAGCACTGTGGTCGAGCGAGGCGAGCATTCGAGCACTGTGCCTCGCGCGTCGAGACGAGGCGCAACGCTGCCGTGAACGGCGTGGTCTCACCCGTGCGACGTCCCTGGGGAGGAGGGCCGTGCACTCAACTCACGCCGTTCGTGACAACCGGGACCGAACGTTCGGCGTGACTTGTCACAAACGGCGTGACGGAGTGCGGCGGCGCAGCCTGGGGCGTCGGGAACCGAGCGGGCTAGTCGTCGGCGTCGCTGTCGTCGTCGACCGTGTCGTCGTGCGCGTCGATGTCGACGCCGTCGAAGACGTCATCCCCGTCGTCGCCGTGCAGGTCGTGCTCGTCGTGATCGTGATCGTGGTCGTCGTCGCCGCCGCCGTCCGCGTCGTCGTCACCCTCGGACTCGGCGTCGGCGGCCTGCTGCGCGAGGTAGTCCTCGAGCCTGTCCGACCACGGCACCCAGTCCGGAGCCGTGAGCGCGCCCTCGCCGGGCATGAGCTCGGTCTCGAGCACGCTCGGCTCGAGCCCGGGGTTGACCGCGAGCGAGACCGTCCAGAACCAGCCGAGGTAGCCGCCCTGCCGCGTGGCGAAGCGCACCGTCGCGACGTCGTCGGCCACGGTCACGTCGCGCAGCGCTCCGATCGTCGTCGTCGGAGTGATCTCTTCGAGCGCCGCGCGGGCGATCGGCTCGAGCACGCTCGCCTCGACGACGGGCGCTGCCGCCGTCGTGGTCGTGCCGCGCGCGCCTCTAGGCATCGAGGTCGTCCGCGACCTTGCGCAGCACGGTCGCGATCTTGCGACCGTGCGCGGCGTCGGGGTAGCGGCCCCGCTTGAGGTTGGCACCGATGCCGTCGAGCAGGCCGACGAGGTCTTCGATGATGACGGCCATGTCGTCGGCTGACTTGCGGTTGAGGGTGCTCAGCGTCGGCCGGCTCTCCAGCACGCGCACCGACAGCGCCTGTGCGCCTCGCTTGCCGTCGGCAACGCCGAACTCGAGTCGGGTGCCGGCCTTGACGACCGCCCCCTCGGGCAGGGCGGAGGCGTGCAGGAAGACCTCATCGCCGTCGTCGGACGCGATGAAGCCGAACCCCTTCTCCTGGTCGTAGAACTTGACCTTGCCGGTGGGCATGAGCGTTGTGTCCCCTCGCGTTCGCTGTCGTACCGAGCGCAGTGCTCGAACCCCGAGGATACCGCCGCGAGGTGGCCCTAGGAAACGGGGTACGGGCCTTTCAGCATGCGGCACTACCCTGGACGGGTGCCAGAAGAATCCTTCGTGATGAGCAACCGCGTCGAGCGCGTGCTCGCCTACATGGTCGCAGGCGTCATCCTGCTGAGCCTCGCGAGCTTCGTCGCCCTCATCGTCGGCACGGCGGCGGGTCTCGAACGGGGCGACTTCGCCGAGGGCATCTGGCCGCTCGTGACGATGATGCCTCTCGTCGGCCTGCCGATCGGCTTCGTCCTCATCATCGTGCTCCTCGTCGTCAGTGCTGTGCGCCGGGGGCGAGCTGCCAAGGATGCCGGCAACTAGCTCAGCCTCCCTCGCGCTCGCCGCGCGACTGCGCGACCTCGATGACGCGAGCGTGACGCGCATCATTCGTGAGCGCTCGATCTCCCCGACCTCACTGCGCGACATCTTCGACCTCGCCGAGGCGCTGCTCGACCCTGCGGCGATCGGCATCGCTCTCGCGCGCCAGACCAGGCCGACGCTCGCCGCGCTCGTGACCGCGGGCGAGGCGGAGTCGATGCGGGTCGCCGAGGTGGCGCGGCGGCTGGACCGCCCGGTCGAGCAGGTGCGCACTGACCTTCATGCGGCGCTGGATGCTGTGCTCATCGACCTCGTCGACGACACCGTCACGGTCTGGCCGACGGTGGTCGCCGAGCTCGCCCAGTGGCCGCAGCGCGGTCTTCCCGGCTCCGTGGCGCTGACCTCCGAGCATCCGCCGGTCTCTCTCGATGCGGTGGACGACGCCGACCGGGCCTCCGTCGATCGCGGCGCAGCCGAGCGCGCCTTCACGACGACGACGCAGCTCACCGAGATCGTTCTCGCCCTCGCGGAGGTGCCCGGGCGGCTGCTCGCGCGCGGCGGGCTCTCGCTGCCCGACGCGAAGCGGCTCGCCGAGGTCGCGGGAGTCGAGCTCGACGAGCTGCCCCTCCTGCTCGATCTGGCCGCCCTCGCCGACCTCGTGGAAGACGACGAGGGCTTCACGCGGGCGACCACTCGCTCCGACGAGTGGCGTCGTGCGCCTCTCGCCGACCGCTGGCAGCACGTCGCCGAGGCCTGGGTGGAACTGCTGCCCGTCGAGCTCGTCGAGCTTCTCGCCTCGCGCCCCCTCGCGCGCTGGGGTGCCGCGCTCACCGACTTCGTGCACTGGTTGTACCCCGCGGGCGGCGACGCGCTCGATGCGAGGATGGCGCGCCGCGGCGCGCAGGGCGAGCGCCTCGGGGTGACGGCCGACGGCCGCGCGAGCACCATGGGCGCGGCGCTCCTGAGTCGGGGCGCGGCCGCGGCGAGCGCCGTGCTCGCGCCGCTCGTGCCGCCCGATGTCGACCAGGTGTACCTGCAGCACGACCTCACCGTCGTCTCCCCCGGCCCGCTCGCGGCGCACCTCGACGAGCGGCTGCGTCGCCTCGCCGACGTGGAGAGCGCGGGGCTGGCCGGCCGCTACCGGGTCACCGCCGACAGCGTCACGCGGGCCGTCGCTCTGGGCGAGTCGGCGGAGGAGCTGCTGGCGTTCCTCGAGCAGCTGTCGCTCACGGGTGTTCCGCAACCGGTCGAGTACCTGATCCGCGAGACCGCCGCGCGCTACGGCAGCGTTCGCGTGGCACCCGCCGACGAGGGCGAGCGAGGCGGTGCCCGCACTCTCGTGACGAGTGAGGATCGCCTGCTGCTGGACTCGCTGCTGGTCGACGCCGCCACTGCGCCGCTCGGGCTACAACTGTCGAGCCCGGGCCGTGCGGTGAGCCGCTTCGAGCCCGCCGTCGTGCTGTGGACCCTCATCGACGCGCGCTACCCCGCGGCCCCCGCCGACGGCTTCCCCGCTCCAGAGCGCCCGGGCCGTACCCGGCCCGTCGCGCCCGTGAGCGTCACGGACCCTGTCGCCGACGCCGTGGCACGCATCCGCAGCGGCTCGACCGTCGGCACCGACGGCGACGACGCGTGGGTGGGGCGCCAGTGGGAGCTCGCCGTGCGCGGCAAGCTCGCCGTGCGTGCGACCGTGCGGCTGCCCGACGGCAGCGAGCGCTCCTTCGACCTCGAGCCGACCGGTATCGCCGCGGGGCGCGTTCGCGGGCGGGATCGCGACGCCGACGTCGAGCGCACCCTGCCGATCGCGAGCATCACGGGCCTCGAGCCGCTCGAGTAGCGGCCCGCGCGGCGTGCGCCGCGCATCCCGTACCGGCGCTCTCAGCCGCGCGCTCTAGACTGGCCCGTTATGAATCCTGACGGCCCCCTCATCGTTCAGAGCGACCGCACCGTGCTGCTGGAGGTCGCCAACGGCCAGGCCGAGGAGGCCCGCCACGCCCTCGCCGTGTTCGCCGAGCTCGAGCGCGCACCCGAGCACGTGCACACCTACCGCGTCACGCGGTTGGGACTGTGGAATGCGCGCGCAGCCGGCCACGAGGCGGCCGAGATGCTCGCCGTGCTCGACCGCTACTCAAAGTTTCCGGTGCCGCAGTCGGTCGCGACCGACATCACCGAGACGGTGGGCCGGTACGGGCGACTCGTGATCGAGCGGGACGAGGACGGGATGCTCGTGCTGCGGTCGACCGATACAGCCGTGCTCACCGAGATCGCCTCCAACCGCAAGGTGGCCCCGCTGCTGGCGCGCCGCATCGACCAGCACAGCTACGAGCTCGCCGCGTGGGCTCGTGGGCAGGTGAAGCAGGAGCTCGTCAAGATCGGGTGGCCCGCCGAAGACCTCGCCGGGTACACCCCCGGCACGCCGCACGCGATCGACCTCGACCTCGCCGACTGGGGGCTGAGGCCGTACCAGCAGCACGCGATCGACCAGTTCTTTGTCGGCGGCTCCGGCGTCGTCGTGCTGCCCTGCGGCGCCGGCAAGACCCTCGTCGGCGCTGGCGCGATGGCCCAGGCCGGCACGACGACGCTCATCCTCGTGACCAACACGGTCTCGGCGCGGCAGTGGCGGGCCGAGCTGCTCGCCCGCACGAGCCTCACCGAGGAGGAGATCGGCGAGTACTCCGGCCAGGTCAAGGAGGTCAAGCCGGTCACGATCGCGACCTACCAGATCCTCACCGCCAAGCGGAAGGGCGAGTACGCCCACCTCGCCCTGCTCGACGCCCTCGATTGGGGCCTCATCGTCTACGACGAGGTGCACCTGCTGCCGGCGCCGGTGTTCAAGCTCACCGCCGAGCTGCAGGCCCGTCGCCGCCTGGGCCTCACGGCGACGCTCGTGCGCGAGGACGGCCGTGAGGGCGATGTCTTCAGCCTCATCGGCCCGAAGCGCTTCGACGCCCCGTGGAAGGAGATCGAGGCGCAGGGCTTCATCTCGCCCGCGAGCTGCTTCGAGGTGCGCGTCGACCTGCCGGCGAGCGAGCGCCTCGAGTATGCGGCGAGCGCCGACGACCAGCGCTACCGGCTCGCAGCGACGGCACCCGCCAAGCTCGACATCGTGAAGCGTCTCGTGGCGCAGCACTCCGGCGAGCGCATCCTCATCATCGGGCAGTACCTCGACCAGATCGAGGAGCTCGCCGAAGCCTTGGATGTACCCCAGCTCACGGGGTCCACGTCCGTCGCGGAGCGTGAGCGGCTCTATCAGGAATTCCGGGATGGCCGCACTCCGGTGCTCGTCGTCTCCAAGGTCGCCAACTTCTCGGTGGACCTCCCCGAGGCCACGGTCGCGATCCAGGTGTCGGGCTCCTTCGGCTCCCGCCAGGAGGAGGCGCAGCGCCTCGGGCGCCTGCTGCGGCCGAAGCAGAGCGGAATCCCCGCGAGCTTCTACACTCTCGTCGCACGCGACACCGTCGACCAGGACTTCGCGCAGAACCGCCAGCGCTTCCTCGCCGAGCAGGGGTACAGCTACGAGATCGTCGACGCGAGCGCGATCGCGGCTGCTGCGTAGAACAGCCCCTTAGGCGCGCTCGACCGCTGCGAGGATGCTCTGCCCCAGCTCGACGGGCTTCGTGAACTGCGGCCAATGGCCGGTGGGCAGCTCGATGATCTCCAGCTGCTCGAGGCGGCCGAGCTCGCTCGCCCACGGCGCGCCCGTGGAGATCGCCTGCCGCAGCATCGCTTCGGGGAACTCGCACGCGATGACCGTCACAGGTACGGCGAAGCGCGCCTCATGGTGCAGTGTCTGGGGGTCGGTAGCGACCGCGGCAGGCTCCGGAACGGCGATGGCGCGGAACCGCTCGCGGAGGGCGTCGTCCAGATCGACGAGGTCTTCCGCCTCGAAGAAGTTCCACTCGGGCAGGGGAATGCGATCGCCCTCCACCGGCAGCTCGTCGTTGATGACGCTGCCGTCGGGGAACGGCAGAGCGTCGACGAAGACGACGCGGGCGATGTCGGCGGGGCGCGCATCGGCCGCGGCCCACGCGATGCTGCCGCCACCCGAGTGCCCGACGAGCACGACGGGCGACGCGATGGCATCGACGATCTCGAGGACGGCGTCGACGTGGTCGTGCAGCCCGATGCCCGAGAGCGCCCGATCACCCGGGCGCTTGCCGGGCAGGGTGGGAGTGTGGACGGTGTGGCCGGCCCGCGCGAGGGTGGGTGTCACGCCCGACCACGAAGCGCCGTCGAGCCAGAAGCCGGGGATGAGGACGATGTTCATACGGGAACCCTAGGCGGAGCATCCGACAATGATGAGGAATCGATGGAAGCGGACGAGACCGTCGGCGCTCTTTGGGCGTTCAGGAAACCCACAACAAACGCGCAGAGAATGGCCCCATGCCTGACGGACCCAAGATTCTCATCGTCGACGACGAGCCGAACATCCGCGACCTGCTGACCACGAGCCTGCGCTTTGCCGGGTTCGCCGTGCGGGCCGTCGGCAACGGAGCGCAGGCGATCTCCGCCGTGCTGGAGGAGGAGCCCGACCTCATCATCCTCGACGTCATGCTGCCCGACATCAACGGGTTCGGCGTTACGAAGCGCCTGCGGTCGAGCGGCTACACGAGCCCCATCCTCTTCCTCACCGCGAAGGACGACACCGACGACAAGATCATGGGTCTCACCGTCGGCGGCGACGATTACGTCACCAAGCCGTTCAGCCTCGACGAGATCGTCGCGCGCATCAAGGCGATCCTGCGCCGCACCATGCAGGAGGAGGACGACGCCGTCATCCGCACGGGCGAACTCATCATGGATCAGGACACGCACGAGGTGACCGTCGGCGACGCCGTCATCGAGCTGAGCCCCACCGAGTTCAAGCTCTTGCGCTACCTCATGCTCAACCCCAACCGCGTGCTGTCGAAGGCGCAGATTCTCGACCATGTGTGGGAGTACGACTTCAACGGCGACGCCGGCATCGTCGAGAGCTACATCTCGTACCTGCGCCGCAAGCTCGACCAGCACACCGACGAGCCGCTCATCCAGACCAAGCGCGGGTTCGGCTACATGCTCAAGGCGGCCAAGGTCTAGCCTTGGCTCTCGATGCATGAGCAGCTGACGCAGTGGTGGGAGGGCATCTCCCTCCGCTCCAAGATCACCGGCGTGACCGTCCTCGTCGTCACCGTCGGTCTCCTCGTCGTCGGCATGGGCACCCTCACGGTGCTGCAGCGCACGCTCGTCGACGAGGTCGACCGCCAGCTGCTGCAGGTCGCCGAGGAGCAGGTGCCGCAGTCGCCCGCGACGTTCAGCCTCGAAGACTTCGCCTCCTTCGACGAGTTGACCCCGTCTGTCTTCTCGAGCCAGTTCTACTTCGGCGCCGTCGCCGGTGACGGCGTCATCATCGACGACAATGTGGGCTCCGCGAGCCGTGATCGCGCTCCCGACGTCTCGCGACTGACCGCCGACTACCTCGAGCGCGTCGAGGGCGGCATCACCGTCGCGAGCCAGGACCGCACGACCCAGTGGCGCGTCGCGACCTTCCCTCTCGCCGTCGTCGACCGCGAGTCGGAGACGACGCACGCCGCGACCCTCGTGATCGGCGCCGACCTGGCCGACACGAACGGCGTGATCGGGTCGTTCGCCTCGATCTTCTTGGGCTTCGGTCTCGTCGTGGTCATCCTGAGCGCTGCGCTCACGCGCCTGCTCGTGACCTCCACGTTCCGACCGCTGCGCGACGTGGAGGCGACGGCCGCACGGTTCGCGGGGGGCGATTTCAGCCAGCGGCTGGGCGGGGCGACGCCCAACACCGAGGTCGGCCGCCTCAACCGCTCTCTCAACACGATGCTCTCCCGCATCGACCGGGCATTCGCCGACCGCGCGGCGACGATCAGCCAGATGCGACGCTTCGTCGGCGATGCCAGCCACGAGCTGCGCACTCCCCTCGTCTCGGTGCGCGGCTATGCCGAGTTGTACCGCATGGGCGCCCTGCAGAAGCCCGAGGATGTCGCGCAGGCTATGGAGCGCATCGAGAAGGAGGCCGTGCGAATGGGGGCCCTCGTGGCCGACCTGCTCGAGCTCGCGCGGCTCGACGAGTCCCGCCCTCTCGAGCTGGGGCCCGTCGACCTGGCCGACCTTGCGCGCGATGCGGCCCTCGACGCCATGGCGGGTGCGCCGGACCGCGAGGTGACGGTCGTGCTCGACGAGTACGAGCCCGAGGGCGAGGCGATCGAGCAGGATGCCGCGGCCGACGCTCCCGGGCCCACGAGCCGCGCCGCTCACGCCGACCCCGCCGAGTCGCCGAGCGCCCCTGCCCCCACCGGGGCGATCGCGCTGGCCGGCTCAGCTCTCGCGCGGCTGCGTCGCCGCCGGGGCCGCTCCACGGCGACCGAGCGCGAGGCTCCCGAGGTCTCCACGCCGCCCGCGCCCGCCGTCGGCGCCGTTGTGCTCGGCGAGGAGAACAAGCTGCGCCAGGTGATCACCAACCTCATCGGCAACGCAGTGCGCTTCACACCCGAGGGCTCTCCGCTCGAGATCGCGGTCGGGGCTGACCCTCTCCTGCGCCTCGGCACGATCGCGGTCGTCGACCATGGCGAGGGCATCCCCCCGCAGTTGAAAGACAAGATCTTCCAGCGCTTCTTCCGCGCCGATTCCTCGCGCGCCCGGGACACGGGCGGTTCGGGTCTCGGTCTCGCGATCGCCGCCTCCATCGTCGACCATCACCACGGCCGCATCGACGTGGTCGAAACGCCGGGCGGCGGCGCCACCTTCCGCGTCACCCTGCCGCTCCTCCCCAAGACCGACGAGACGCCGAGCGTCGCGCAGGCGGCCGACGCGGCCTCGGGCACCTGACGGGCGCTTCTACTCTGCTGTTCCGCGAGGGGCTGGCCCTCGCACGAACCGAGGAGGCTCTCATGACTCGATACCAGGTGGACAGCGACGCGGTGATCTCGACGACGGGCGCCGCCCGCGGGTCGATCGGGCGCATCCAGGCGGAGGTCGCCGCGCTGCAGAATCAGCTCGTGTCGCTGCAGGGCTCCTGGACGGGCTCGGCCGCGAGCGCCTTCCAATCCCTCGTCGCCGACTGGAGCGCGACGCAGCAGCGCGTCGAGCAGTCGCTAGGTGCCCTGACCGAGGCACTCGCGCACGCGGGACAGCACTACGCGGAGATCGAGCATCAGAACGCCCGGCTCTTCCTGCGCTGACCCCTGCTCAGCGCCGTAGGCTGGTGGGCGTGACCGATTTCGACCCCGCCGTCGTCGCGGGGGTGCTCGCCCACATGAACGGCGACCACGCCGACGACAACCTGCTCATCGCGCGCGCTTTCGGCGATCGCTCGGCCGTGCGTGCGCGCATGGTCGGCGTCGATGGGCACGCCGGGCACTGGGTCTACTCGACTGGGGCAGACGACGTCACGGCGGCCGCGGTGCAGGCTGATCCGAACGCAGAGGGGGATCTCGTATGGCCCGGCGAGCGCGCCCTGCGCGTGATGTGGAGCGCGCCCATCAGCGCACGACCGGAGATCCGACGCGAGATCGTCGTCCTCTACGATCGCGCCTGCGCCGCTCTGGGCGTCGAGCCGCGCGAGCACGACTAGCGCTTGCTCGCGCCCGAACCCTGGCGCGTCGGACGCGGGAGCGATAGGTTAGGTGCGCCTTACCTAGCCTGGAGACCAACGTGACCGCACCCGAGACCGACGTCATCCCCTTCTCGCGCCTCGTGCGCGAGCGCACCGCTCGCGGGCACAGCAGCAGCGAGAGCGCCACGTTCATGAGCGACCTCATGACGGGGGTCGGCTCCCGTGAGGACTACGTGGCCCTCGTCGAGCAGCACTACTTCATCTACGAGGCCCTGGAGAGCGTGCAGCCGGCGATGCGCGCGAACCCCGCCGTCGCACCCTTCCTCTCACCCGCGCTCACCCGCCTGCCCGCGCTCGAGAGCGACCTGGCGTTTCTGCTCGGCGACGACTGGCGCGCGCGCATCGCGCCGCTCGACATCACTCGCCGGTACGCGGCGCGCATCCTCGAGGTGGCCGCCACCTGGCCCGCGGGCTACATCGCCCACCACTACACGCGCTACCTCGGCGATCTCTCCGGCGGCCAGTACATCGCCAAGGTCATGGCGCGGCGATTCGGGTTCGAGACCAACGGCATCGGCTTCTACCTCTTCGACCGGATCGCCGACCCAGGCGCCTTCAAGAGCACCTACCGGGCGCAGCTCGACGCAGTCGGCTGGAGCGAGGAGGAGCGCGAGCGCGTCATCGACGAGGTCATGGTCGCGTACGACTTCAACACCGAGCTCTTCGTCGGCCTCGCCGAGGCGCGCGACGCCGCCTGAGCGCCTCGCGCAGCCCGCGCACCGGTCGTTGATGCTGTTGGCCATTCGCACACGCGCCCGTCGCTCTCACACGCGCCTGTCGCTCTCACGCACCCCCGCACGCGAAACGGGGCGGCCTCCCGTGAGGGAAGCCGCCCCGTTGTCGGTGCGGTGAGCTGGCCGGACTAGAAGTCCATGCCCCCCGAGGGGTCGCCCATCGGCTGCGGGTTCTTCTCCGGCTTGTCGGCCACGACGGCCTCGGTCGTGAGGAACAGGCCCGCGATCGACGCGGCGTTGAGCAGCGCCGAGCGCGTCACCTTCACCGGGTCGGCGATGCCGGCGGCGAGCATGTCGCCGTACTCGCCGGTCGCGGCGTTGAGGCCGTGACCGATGGGGAGGTTGCGCACCTTCTCGGCAACCACACCCGCCTCCATACCGGCGTTGAGCGCGATCTGCTTGAGCGGCGAGTCGACCGCGAGACGCACGATGTTCGCGCCCGTGGCCTCGTCACCGACGAGGTCGGTGAGCTCCTTCGACTCGAACGCCATCTTGCCCGCCTGGATGAGGGCGACGCCACCACCGGCGACGATGCCCTCTTCGACGGCCGCCTTCGCGTTGCGCACGGCGTCCTCGATGCGGTGCTTGCGCTCCTTGAGCTCGACCTCGGTCGCGGCACCCGCCTTGATGACGGCGACGCCGCCGGCGAGCTTCGCGAGCCGCTCCTGCAGCTTCTCGCGGTCGTAGTCGCTGTCGGTGTTCTCGATCTCGGCGCGGATCTGCTTGACGCGGCCCGCGATGGCGTCGGCCTCGCCGGCGCCCTCCACGATCGTCGTCTCGTCCTTGGTGATAACGACCTTGCGCGCGCGGCCCAGCAGGTCGAGGGTCGCGTTCTCGAGCTTGAGACCGACCTCCTCGCTGATGACCTGACCGCCCGTGAGGATGGCGATGTCCTGCAGCATGGCCTTGCGGCGGTCGCCGAAGCCGGGAGCCTTGACGGCGACCGACTTGAAGATGCCGCGGATCTTGTTGACGACGAGCGTCGCGAGAGCCTCGCCCTCGACGTCCTCGGCGATGATGAGCAGCTGCTTGCCGCTCTGGATCACCTTGTCGACGACGGGGAGCAGGTCCTTGATCGCCGAGATCTTGCCGTTGACGATGAGCACGTAGGGGTCTTCGAAGACCGCTTCCTGACGCTCGGGGTCGGTGACGAAGTACGCCGACAGGTAGCCCTTGTCGAAGCGCATGCCCTCGGTGAGCTCGAGCTCGGTGCCGAACGTGTTCGACTCCTCGACCGTGACGACGCCCTCCTTGCCCACCTTGTCGATGGCCTCGGCGATGAGCGCGCCGATCTCGGGGTCGGCGGCCGAGATGCTCGCGGTCGCGGCGATCTCTTCCTTGGTCTCGACCTCCTTGGCGTTCTTCAAGAGCTGCGCCGAGACGGCCTGCGTGGCCTTCTCGATGCCGCGCTTGAGGCTGATGGGGTCGGCGCCGGCCGCGACATTGCGCAGGCCCTCGCGCACGAGCGCCTGGGCGAGCACGACCGAGGTCGTCGTTCCGTCGCCGGCGACGTCATCGGTCTTCTTCGCGACCTCCTTGACCAGCTCGGCACCGATCTTCTCGAACGGGTCCTCGAGCTCGATCTCCTTGGCGATGGAGACGCCGTCGTTGGTGATCGTGGGGGCGCCCCACTTCTTCTCCAGCACGACGTTGCGGCCGCGGGGGCCGAGGGTGACGCGCACTGCGTCGGCCAGGATGTTCAGGCCGCGCTCGAGGCCGCGACGGGCCTCTTCGTCAAAAGCAATCAATTTAGCCATGGGTGTCTTTCGTCCCTCCCGGACGTATCACGTGCAGTAGCTCTGGCACTCGGCAATCACGAGTGCTAACTGATTCTGGCACTCGCACCCTCCGAGTGCAAGCCGCCACGACCCGCCGTGGGCCAGATCTGACTCGAATGGGCGCTCTGGCATGTGACGAGCGCCCATTCGCGCCAGATCTGGCGGGAAACGGCGGGAAAGGGCGGGAAGCGGGTGGGCTAGGGGGCGCGGAAGCTCACGTCACCGGCGAGGGGGACGAGCTCGACCCACGTGTTACCGGGAGCGAGGCGCACGGCGACTCCGTGCTCGTCGATCAGGCGGATCGTGTCGGTGAGGCCGCTCTTCGACCACTGGGCCCGCACGGTTGCGCCGCCCGTGGAGACCCACGCCTCGCCCGAGCCGCGCAGACCGACCGTGGGGATGCTCTGGATGACCTGCACGGGAACGCGGAGCGTCACGATGTTGACGGCGGCGAGCTGGTCGCCCGAGGCATCCCGATCGACGGCGCCGCCGTGCATGAAGCGCACCCAGCGCTCGCTCTCGGCGTTCCACTCCCACGCAGGAGTGTTGCCGACGGAGAACTGCAGCCCGATGCGGGCTGTGGGCGAGCCCTCCTTCGTGGCGGTCGCCGCCGCGACGCTCTCCGCGAAGGCGAACAGCTGGGGCGGCGGGTCGAGCTTGCCCTGCTGCGCCACGATCTGCGGCGCGCGGACGATGACGTTGTGCGGGGCTGGAGCGTTGGTGCCGCGGAAGATCGTCTCCGCCGTGTCGGCCTGCCCGTGGATCGCGTTGTACACGGGAGCGTTCTGCATCGCGACGACGAACCGGTACTGCCCACCCGAGTACGCGATGATGCCGCCGAGAGGCGACACGATGTCGGGGTCGACCGGTCGCACGGAGCGGATCGGGCCGATCTCGTCGGGAATGTCGGAATGCCATACCGCCATGTGCCGCGTAGCGCCACCCTCCACGAGGATCTCGTAGACGATGTCGGCCCGCCCGAGGCCGATCTGAGGACGGGCGTTGATGTTGTTGTCGATCTTCGCCGCGATCGAGGGGTGGTCGAGCGCGCCGGGCGCGACCTGCTCTCCCGTCAGCGGGGCGAGCGCGTACGGCTCGGGCTCCTCGAACACGGGCACGTACTCGGGTGTGGCGGTCGGCACGGGCAGCTCGCGCTCGGCCGCGCACCCGGAGGCGAGGGCAAGGGCCGCGAGCACGCCGACTGCTGCCATCCAGCGACTGCGTGCGGGCATCCTCATGGCCACAGCGTAACCGCGCAGGCGGAAGCGGGCGGTGAGGCGCGAAGCGGACGCGCCGTCAGATGACGGTGACGCCTTCGGCCTGGGGACCCTTCGTGCCGGTTCCGACCTCGAAGCTCACCGCCTGACCCTCTTCGAGAACCTTGTAGCCGGGCATGTCGATGGCGGAGTAGTGGACGAAGACGTCCTGCTCCCCTCCCTCGAGCGTGATGAAGCCGAAGCCTTTCTCGGCGTTGAACCACTTGACGGTTCCCTTGGTCATGCGGTGACTCCTTGCTGTGCGTGGGGCGATGCTAACCACGCCCGCACGACCGTCACCAGGGGTCGCGAGCACTCTTCACAGAGTCGAAACGTCGGCGTAACGCCGATGCGGGATGCCCGGGGCCGGGCCTCAGCCGCGTGCCGCGTAGTCCGACCCGAGCACGACGGTGATGGGAGCACCGGGGAAGGCGTCGGAGAGCTCGACATCGGCCACGCGCAACTGCTGGGCGATGCCTCGGGCGAGACCCTCGTTGGCCGGGTCGGAGTAGAACACGACCGTGTCGGGGAAGTCGTCCTGCGCGGCATTCGTCGTCGTGCCGACGGGCCAGCCGGCCTCGGAGAGCTCGGTGCCGCCCTGCGCGGCGAGGCCCGCGAACGGGGTCGCGTTGAGGACCGTGATCGTGAAGCCGCTCGGAAGCTCGACCTCGCTCGGGTCCACGACCGGCTCCGCCGTGGGCGTCATCGTGGGCGTGGGCTCGGGGGTCGGCATGGGCTCGGGCTCGGAGAAGCCCGGAATCTCGAAGGTCACGCTGTCGCTCACGAGGGAGAGGCTGTAGAGCCCGGCAACGACGAGCGCGCCGCTCGCGAGCAGGGCCCACGCCACCGCGATCCAGCCGCGACCCCGCCGACGAGGCGCCCGGTGCGCGCCGACGCGCCCGAGGGAGTCGGGCACGTCGTCGAAACGATCGGGGTCGTACTCGGCCATCGTGAAGCCTTTCGGCTGAGGTGGGGGCGGGTCAGGCGGCGCCGGTCGTCGAGGTGCGCCGCGTGCGGCGCTGCTGGGAGCGCTGCTGCCGCACCTCCCGCAGGCGACCGACCAGCACAGGGTCGTAGCGTGCGGCGACATCGGTGTCGATCACGGCGTTCAGCACCTGATAGTAGCGGGCGGCGCTCCAGCCGAAGTCACGCCGGATGCGCAGCTCCTTGGCGCCGCTGTGGCCCCACCAGTCGCGCTCGAACTCGAGCACGCGGCGCGCGGGCTCGTCGAGGGCGTCGGATCGGGCATCCATACCCACACCCTAGGAGCCTCACGGGCCCGATCGTGGCGGCTCGCCCACGGTCGCGCAGGCGCTCAGACAACTCGGTTAGGGTTGCCTCACTTGATCGGCGTCGTCCCACGCACGCCCCAGCCCCCGTTCGGACTCCCATGACCTCTCTGCTTCCCCGCGCGCTCGCGACGCTCCTGTGCGTCGCCGTGCTCTCGGCCTGCACGACCGGCGCAGCGGGGCCCGTGGCAGAGTCGCCCGCGTCGATCGCTCCTCGACCGCCGCTCGCCGAGCTCGACGTGCTCGAGAACCCGCGGGACTACCGCGGCCCGTCGACCGCGGTACTCGAGACGGCGTCGATCACGCCCGTCGCCGAGGCCCCGGCGCAGCAGCTGCCGACGACCGTCGTCTCCCGCGATCTGGCGGGCGATGTCGTGGTGACCGTCGACGACACGAGCCGCATCCTGCCGCTCGACATCGCCGGGTCGATCGCCTCGACCGTGTTCGCGCTCGGGTTCGGCGACTCGGTCGTCGGGCGCGACATCTCGACGACCTTTCCCGAGGCCGCCGACCTTCCCGTCGTGACGAGCAGCGGCCACGCCATCAACAGCGAGTCGGTGCTCGCGCTACGGCCGAGCATCGTCATCACCGACGGCACGATCGGGCCGACCGACGTGGTCGTGCAGTTGCGCGATGCGGGCGTGACGGTGATCTACGTGGATGCTGAGCCAGGGCTCGGCGCCCCCGCCGAGCTCGCGCGGCAGGTGGCCGCGGCGCTCGGCGCGCCCGAGACGGGCGAGGTGCTGGCCACGCAGCTCGACGCCGAGGTCGACGCAGTCGTCGACGAGATCGCCGCCCTCGCGCCGACCGACACCGCCGATCGCGTACGCATCCTCTTCCTCTACCTGCGTGGCGCCTCGCGCATCTACTACCTCTTCGGCGAGGAGTCGGGGGCCGACGAGCTCATCGAGGGCGTCGGGGGCATCGATGTGGCCGGCGAGATCGGCTGGCAGGGCCTGCGTCCGATGACGGATGAGGCACTCATCGCCGCCGACCCCGACCTCATCCTCGTCATGACCGACGGGCTCGAGAGTGTCGGCGGGGTCGAGGGGCTCCTCGCCGCGAAGCCCGCGATCGGCCTGACCCGCGCGGGAGAGAACCGTCGTTTCGTCGACATGGCCGACGGCGAGATTCTGAGCTTCGGGCCGCGCACGCCGCTCATGCTCGACGCCCTCGCGCGAGCGATCTACGCTCCAGACTCCTGAGGCCGCCCCTCGCTCGCCCAGCGCTCGAGGCGATCGCCGTGCGGTGAGACGACGGCTGTGGCACGGCCATCCACGCTCAGGATGAAGTCGCCATCCGGCCCGGGCAGGAGGGAGTCGGCGCTCTCGCCCACGCGCTGGAGAACGTGGCGGCCGTCGAGCGAGATCCAGTGCCCGGGCAAGGCCGTGGCTAGGTCGTGGAACTGCTCGCGCCGCGCCGGGTCGAGGTACACGAGCACTGCGGGGCTCCACACGATGAGCGTCGCATCGCTCGGCGCTTGCGCGGCGAGCGCGGGCAACCCGTCGAGGGCGTCGCCCGCGACGAGCCTCGGCGGTTCGCGACACGCGATCGCCATGGCCTGATCGAGCTGGAGCGCTCGGTCACGCTCCTCCGGCCAGACGAGCGTGCGCAGCCAGCGCTCCGCCTCCGCATCGCCCCAGGGCAGAGGCTGCCGCTCGAGCCCGGCACGCCAGACGATGCGGGGCATGCGGGTCGGCGCCGGCACGCCCTCCCCGAGAACGCAACGCAATTCGAGCGCCGACGCGCCGTCGTCCGGATCGAGGCGGTGGAGCGCGTCTTCCCGCTCGAACACGTGACTGTAGCGGTCGGGGAGGAGGGTGAGACCCGCGGATGCTCCGACTTCGAGGAGAGCAATCGGCCCCTCGATGCGCTCCAGTGCGGCTACGAGCGGCCCGGTGCGCCGCGGGTCGTTGGTCTGCGTCGCGCGCTGCCGGGCGATGTCGGCCACCTCCGCCCAGTGCTCATCCAGCCACGGCGCAATGCTGTCGTGCGGCGCAAGGCCCGCGAACCGTGCGGCGGTGAGGATGAGCACGGGTTGACGGCTCGCGATGGGCAGCTCGTCGATGAGCGAGATGCTTGCCTCATCGGCGGCGAGCGCCTCCGCCCAGCCCGCATAGGTGGGCGACCGGGGCGCCGCCTCCCGGGCGAAGCGCCGGTAGCGCTCGGCGGTCGTGCTCACGCCCGCATTGTGTCACGCGAGCGTGCCCAGGCGCCCGTCAAGCCAGGCGTGCTCACGCCGCTCGGCGCCGACGCACGACCACGATCCCGCCCACCGTGAGACCCGCGAGGGCGAGGACGATGCCCGCCCCGGCGAGCGCGGGCCCGACCCACGAGACCCCGCCGACCGCCGCGAGGTCGGCCTCGACCTCGGCCGCGCACGCCGGGTCGAGCGATGCGACGATCGTGATCGGGTCGAGCGGCTCCGCTGCCGGGTACGTGCCGAAGGCAGCCGCGCCCTCCTCGGTGAGGGCGGCCGCGATGCCGTCGATGGTCAGCACTCCGTCCGCCACGGAGCGCGTGGCCGCAGTCAGGTCGAGGGCCGCGAACTCGACCCCCTGTGCTGCGACCTCAGCGCCCTCCTGCGTCGTGCCGACGACGTCGAGCACGAGCAGCCCCGACGCGGCATCGGCGAGGGTGACGCGCGGCTCGCTCACCGTCGTGTCGAGAATGTCGCCGTGCCCGGTGAAGCGGATGCTGCCCGCGAAGAGCAGCTCGGCCGTCGCCGAGCCGGCGGCGACAGCCCCGGAGCCCTCCCCGAACGTGAACGAGGGCGTCGCGTAGGTCGCGCCGTCCGCCTCCTGCCACTCGCCGTTCGCGATCGAGCCGCTCACGTAGGCGCGGAAGCCCTCTTTGAAGCCCCACTCGAGCCGAGCATCCTGCACCGCGCACTCGTCGACGGAGGACGCCGCGGCGCCGCCAGCCTCAGCACCGACCGCGAGGCCCAGCCCCATCGCCGCGGCGACCGCCAGGGAAACACCGGCAGCGCCGAGTCGGCGGCGGGAACGACGGAGCACGAGGGGCCCTTCTGTGCGGCAGGCTGAGGGCGCGTCGCCGCGCCGGAGAACTCCGGTCAGGCTAGCCGTCGCACCTTCGAAGGCGCTATGCAGTCGCGGCGCGGTACATGGAGACGTGCGGGATGCCCGCCTCGACGTACTCGTCGCCGTACGGCTCGAAGCCGAGCGCGGCGTACAGCGGCTGGATGTAGCTCTGGGAGTGCAGCGCCAACGGCTCGTGGCCGTGCCGCTCGATCACGTGCTCGATGAGGCGCCGGGCGAGCCCCTGCCCGCGACGGTCGGCGCGGGTGACGACGCGGCCGATGAGGCGCCGGGCATCCCGATTGCCCTCCTGAGGCTGCGCGTCCACCACGACGCGCAGGTAGGCGGCCACGCCGCGATCGTCGGAGATCCAGACGTGCTCGGTGGTCTCCTCGCGGTCGCGCTCGTCGAGCTCTTCCTCGTCGATACGCTGCTCGAGGAAGAACACTTCGGTGCGCACGCGCGCGATCTCGAAGAACTCATCAAGACTCAGCTCGCCCCACGTTCGCAGCATCGGGGAAGTCTCGGGCACGAATGCGAGTTTAATGGGGTGCAGACCAACCGCCCGAGGCCGGGCGAGAAGCGGGGTACCCCATGAGTGACGACACGACCGCCCAGAACGAGCAGACCTACGCCGTGCAGAAGACCGAGGACGAGTGGCGGGCCGAGCTCGGCGAGGAGCGCTACCAGGTGCTGCGCGAGGCCGGCACCGAGCGCGCATGGACGGGAGAGCTGCTCGACGAGAGCCGCAGCGGCATCTACACGTGCGGCGCGTGCAACGCCGAACTGTTCCAGGCCGGCACCAAGTTCGACTCGGGGTGCGGCTGGCCGAGCTTCTACGAGTCGGTGCGCCCCGACGCCGTCGAGCTGCTCGACGACACCTCGCTCGGCATGACCCGCACCGAGGTGCGCTGCGCCGCGTGCGGCTCGCACCTGGGGCACGTGTTCCCCGACGGCTTCGGCACCCCCACGGGCGACCGCTACTGCATGAACTCGCTCGCGCTCGGCTTCACGGCCGACGAGGAGTAGGCCCAGCAGGGCCCGGCGCGGGTGAGGTCGCGAGCAGAGTGCGCGGCCGCCGCCACCGGTCGAGCGTCGCCACCACGATGCCCACCGCGGTGAGCACGACGGCCGCGACCGTCTGAGGCTGCAGCGCCGGGCCGATCGCGGCGACGGAGTCGAACACGACCGCCGCCATGAGCTGGCCGAGCACGAGGCACATACCGAGCAGCAGCACGCCGACGCGCGCCACCGCGGCCGCCTGGATCGCGATGAAGACCACGCCGATCGCGCCGCCCGCGTAGAGGTACGCCTCGGTCGGCGGCTGGGCCGGCAGACCGTTCACGGCGAGGCTGACCACGGTCACGACGAGAAGCGCGGCCGTGCCGACCGTGAAGTTCACGAGCGTCGCCGCGAGCGGCGAGCCGCTCACCTGCCGCACGCGGCCGTTCATCGCCTGCTGCATGCCCGCGCCGACTCCCGCGAGCAGCGGCAGGATGAGCGCCGGCCACGGGATGCTCCCGCCCAGGTCGCCCGCCACGGCGACACCCACGGCGAGCACCGTGAGTGCCGCACCGCTCAGGCGCGCGAGCGTCGGCGGTGCCACGCGCGCGCCGGCGAAGCCCCGGGCATCGGCGACCATTCCCGTCACCGTCTGGCCCGAGACGAGGGCGACGGTGAAGATCGCCACCCCGAGGATGCCCGCCACGAGGCCCTGCGAGAGCACGAAGAAGCCGCCGGCCGCCCCGCCGAGCAGCATCCACCAGGGCAGCTCGCTGGCGCGCAACGCCGCAGGGATGCGCCGCACCGCATCACGACCGCGCCGGGTCGACAGCACGATCACGAGGAGCAGCACCCAGCCAGAGGAGAAGGAGACGAGCGCCGCCGTGAAGCCATCGTCGAAGCGCTGCCCGAGCTCGCCGTTGACGCGCGACTGCGTCGCGACGCCCACGCCGGCGAGCACCGTCGCCGCGACGGCGAGCGCGGTGCCGAGCGGGCCCGCGAGGCGGCCGGGAGGATGCGCGGGTTGGATCACGGGCATCCTCGGAATTCGCGAACGCGGAGAATCTGCTGGGGCCGCCTGACGGGAATCGAACCCCGCGAGGCGTCAGCCTCGGCGCACCGGGAATGACTCTCGCCGGTGAACTGAGATTGCGGGCCGCCTCCGGGAATCGAACCCGGGACCTATTCATTACGAGTGAATCGCTCTGCCGACTGAGCTAAGGCGGCGTGACCCGGTTCCACCGGGCACGGCTCACGAGTTTATCCCATCGCGCGGGCGAGCGCGCACACCCGCTACCCGTTGCAGACCGGATCGCTCGCGGGCACCTCGCCCGTGAGCAGGTAGTCGTCGACGAGCCCGTTGATGCACGGGTCGCCCTCGTCGTAGGCGATGTGGCCCTCCCCGACGTAGGTGATGAGCACGCCGCTCTCGAGCTGCTCGGCGAGCGCCTCGGCCCACTCGTACGGAGTGGCAGGGTCGCCGGTCGTGCCGATGACGAGGATCGGCGGCGCGCCGGCGGCGCGCACGGGCTCGAGGTCGCCCTCGAAGGCGTGCGGCCAATTGGCGCAGATGACGTCGCCGAGGGGCGAGGGGTCGGCCGTGGTCGGGGCGACCTCCCGAATGCGCTCGTTCTGCGCGGCGATGACGTCGCGGTCGGTCTCGACCGGATAGTCGAGGCAGTTGATGGCGATGAACGCTTCGAGCGAGTTGTCGACGTAGCGCCCACCCTCGCGGCCGTAGTAGAAGTCGGCGAGCAGGAAGCCCGTGGCGACCTCGCCGGTGCGCAGCTCGCTGAACATCTCGCTGAGGAAGCTCCACGAGCCATCGTCGTAGAGAGCCGTCGCGATGGCGATGTCGAGCACGGCGCTGTCGAAGAAGCGGCCGTCCTCGGCCTCGATGGGCTCCTCGCCCAGGCGGTCGTACAGCTCGCGGATGAGGTCGAGGCTCTCCTCTACACCGCCCGTGAAGGGGCACTCGCCGAGGCTCGGGCATCCTTCGAGGTAGGCGCGCAGCGCCTGTTCGAACCCGGCGGACTGGGCGAGGACGACCTCGAAGGTCGTCGTCGTGGGGTCGGTCGCCCCGTCGAGCACGAGGCGACCGACCTTGTCGGGGAACCGGTCGGCGTACCGCGCGCCGATCTCGGTGCCGTAGGAGTAACCGAAGTAGTGGAGGGCCTCGTCGCCGACGATCGCGCGCAGCAGGTCGAGATCCTGCACCGTGCTCTCGGTGTCGACGAACTCGAGCAACGGGCCGGTGTTCTGCTCGCACGCGGCGATGAAGTCGAGGGACGCGTCGACGACCTCCGCCTCCCACTCGGGGGTTCCCGGCTCGGAGTCGGGGATTCCGTAGATGAACTCGTCCTGCTCGCTCGTCTCGGTGTAGCAGGTCACGGCGCTCGAGCGGCCAACCCCGCGAGGGTCCCAGCCGACGACGTCGAACTGCTCGCGCAGCTCGGTGCTCACCGCGAAGTCGACGCTGTCGCGCACGAAATCGAACCCGGAGGCGCCCGGACCACCCGGGTTGATGAACAGCGACCCCTGAGCCACGCCGCTCGTGGCCGGGTGGCGCACGAGGGCGAGCTCGACGTCCTCGCCCGCACCCGGGTTCTGCCAGTCGAGGGGCGCGAGTGCCGTCGAGCACTGCGCACCGCCGCCGCAGTCCCGCCACGAGAGAACCTGCGTGTAGTAGGGCCGCAGCTCGTCGGCGACCTCTTCGCCCGTCGGGGTGGAGGTGTCGCCCCCGCCGAGGACGGTGGCGAGCCACGGGGGCACGCACCCGCTGAGCAGCAGCACGGGAACGAGGAGGAGGCTGGCGAGAAGGGGGCGTCGCGTCACGCGAGTGAGCCTAGTGCGGGAACCCTGCCGCTCGCCGCGACCATCATCGCCTCGAGCGCGAGTGCCGGCGGTGTGTTGCCGGCGACGCGGTGCCGGGCAAGGGCGATGGCGTCCATCGCGCCGAGGGCGGCAGCCGGGCTCAGGGTCTGCGCCGCGCCCTCCACGGCGGGGCGCAGCGACTCGTTGACGAGCTCGAGACCCGCACCGAGCTGGACGAGAAGGATGTCGCGGTAGAGCGACAGCAGGTCGACGAGCACGCGGTCGACGCCGTCGCGCACGGAGCGCGTCGCACGCCTCTTCTGGTCCTCCTCGAGGTTCTTGAGCGTCGACCGCAGGGCGGGCGGAACGGTGCCCCCGGGTTCGACGCCGAGCTGCCGTAGGGCGGCCTCGCGCTCCTCCGCCTCTCGCTCGACCGTGAACGCCTTCGCGTCTTCCGTAGCGATCGCGACGAGCTGCTCGGCGGCGAGCACGGCCCCGCTCACCGAGGTCACGCCGAGAGCGAGCTCGAGGCTGCGCGTGCGGCGGGCACGGGCATCCGGATCGGTCGCGAGGCGCAGCGCCATGCCGATGTGGGTCTGCGCCTCTCGAGCGGCCTGCTCGGCGAGCGCGGGGGCGATGCCATCGCGGCGCACGAGCAGGTCGGCGACCTCGGCGACGCTCGGCACGCGCAGGCGCACGGTGCGCACGCGGGAACGGATGGTGGGGATGAGGTCGGCGGCGCTCGGCGCGCAGAGGATCCACACGGTGCGCGGCGGCGGCTCTTCCAGAGCCTTGAGGAGCACGTTGGAGGTGCGCTCGGTCATGCGGTCGGCGTCTTCGATGACGATGACGCGATAGGGCGCGACGGAGGGCGAGAACTGGCTCTGCGAGACGAGCTGCCGCACTTCGTCGATCGAGATGATGACGCGGTCGGTCGCGAGCACGGCGAGGTCGGGATGGGTGCGCGCGGCGACCTGCGCCTCCGTCGTCGCGGTCACGGCGGGGTCGGGGGTGAGCCCGCTGAGCAGGGCAGTCGCGAAGGCGTAGGCGAGGTTGGAGCGCCCGGAGCCGGGCGGGCCCGTGATGAGCCACGAGTGGGTCATCGAGTCGGGGTCGGCCGCGGCCTCCTGCAGAGCGCGGATGGCCGCCTCCTGCCCGGTCAGCTCGTCCCACGCGCTCATGCGGCCACTCTAGGCGAGCAGGTGCGACACCCGGTCTCGGATGCTCTGCTGCAGCTCCTCGACGGGCCGGGTCGCATTGAGCACGAGGAACCGCTCGGGCTCGGCCTCGGCGAGCGCGAGGTACGCGGCTCGCACCCGCTCGTGGAAGTCGGCCTCCTCCGCCTCGAGACGGTCGTAGCGGGTGCGGCTCTCGGTGAGGCGTTCGCGGCCGACGGCCGGGTCGAGGTCGAGCAGCACGGTGAGGTCGGGCAGCAGCCCTTCGGTGGCCCACAGGGAGAGGTCGCGCACCTCGCGTGCCTTGAGCACCCGCCCCGCGCCCTGGTAGGCGACGGAGGAGTCGAGGTAGCGGTCTTGGATGACGACGTCGCCGCGCTCGAGCGCGGGGCGCACGACGGTCGCGATGTGGTGCGCGCGATCGGCGGCGTAGAGCAGAGCTTCGGCGCGCGGGGCGATGAACCCTCGGCGGTGCAGCACGATCTCGCGCAGCTCGAGGCCGAGGTCGGTGCCGCCGGGCTCGCGCGACTGCACGACCGTGCGCCCCTGCTGCTCGAGCCACGCGGTGAGGGCGCCCATCTGGGTGCTCTTGCCGGAGCCGTCACCGCCTTCGAGGGTCAGGAAGAGCCCGGTCATGCGCTGCGGCTCACTTCTTCTTCGGTGCAGTCTTCGGCGCGGCCTTCGACGCGCCCGTGGCCTTCTTGGCCGGCGCCTTCTTGGTTGCGGCAGAGGCGCGCTTGGCGGGCTTCTTGGCGGGGCCCTTGGCGCGCTTATCGGCGATGAGCTGCACGGCGCGGTCGAAGTCGACCTCCATCGGGTCTTCGCCGCGCGGCACGGTCGCGTTGGTCTCGCCGTCGGTCACGTAGGGGCCGAATCGGCCGTCCTTGAGCTTGATCGGCTTGCCGCTGACCGGGTCGGCGTCGAATTCCTTGAGGGCGCTCGCGGCCTTGCGGGCGCCGTACTTCGGCTCGGCGAACTTGGCGAGGGCTCCCGCGAGGTCGATGTCGAAGATCTGGCTCTCCTCGTCGAGCGAGCGCGAGTCGGTGCCCTTCTTGAGGTAGGGGCCGTAGCGGCCGTTCTGCGCCGTGATCGGCTCGCCGCTCTCCGGGTCGTCTCCGACGACGCGGGGCAGGTCGAGCAGGCGCAGTGCGGTCGCGAGGTCGACGGTCTCGGGGTCCATGTCCTTGAAGAGGGATGCCGTGCGCGGCTTCTCGCCCGCCTTCTTCTTGGGCGCAGCCTTCTTCTTCGGTGCCGGCTCGAGCACTTCGCCGGTGGCAGGGTCGACGGCGGGCTCGGCGGCAGTGGACTCCGCAGCACTGGGCTGGGCGGGCTCCTCCGGCTCGGGGTCGACCTCGGTGACGTAGGGGCCGAAGCGCCCGGTCTTGGCGACGACGTTCTTGCCCGTCTCCGGGTTCACCCCGAGCACGCGGTCGCCGATGACGGGGGCGTCGGCGAGCTCTTGGGCTTTGGCGGCGGTGAGCTCGTCGGGCGCGAGCTCTTCGGGAATGTTGACGCGTCGCGGCGTCTCTCCGCCTTCGTCGAGCTCGAGGTAGGGGCCGTACTTGCCGATGCGCAGCGTGATGGTGTCGGTGAGCGGCATCGAGTTGAGGGTCTTCGCGTCGATCTCGCCGAGGTTGTCGATCACGGGGCGCAGGCCCGGCTGGTGGGCGTCACCGAAGTAGAAGCCGGTGAGCCACTCGGTGCGGTCGGCCTCGCCGTTGGCGATGCGGTCGAGGTCGGCCTCCATGGCGGCCGTGAAGTCGTATTCGACGAGGTCGGCGAAGTTCTCCTCGAGCAGTCGCACGACCGAGAAGGCGATCCAGTTGGGCACGAGGGCGGAGCCGCGCGGGGTGACGTAGCCGCGGTCGACGATCGTGGAGATGATGGCGGCGTAGGTCGAGGGGCGGCCGATGCCGCGCTCCTCGAGCGCCTTCACGAGGCTCGCCTCGGTGTAGCGCGGGGGCGGGCTCGTCTCGTGCCCCTTGGGCTCGACCTCGACGACGGTGAGGCTCTGCCCCACCTCGAGCGGGGGCAGCTTGGACTCGGCGGGCTCGGTGCGCTCGTCGGCGTTGCGCTCCTCGTCCCGGCTCTCCTCGTAGGCGGCGAGGAAGCCGCGGAAGGTGATGACGGTGCCGCTCGCCGCGAACTCGGCGACGACTCCGGCGGGGGTCGCGCTCTGCGGCGTGGGGCCCGCGTGGATGGTGACGGAGGCGGTCTGCCCGCGCGCGTCGGCCATCTGGCTCGCGACGGTGCGCTTCCAGATGAGGTCGTAGAGCTTCCAGTCGTTGCCCCGCAGGGCGCCCTCGAGCTCGCTCGGGGTGCGGAAGACGTCGCCAGCGGGGCGCACGGCCTCGTGGGCCTCCTGCGCGTTCTTCGACTTGCCGGAGTAGGTGCGGGGGTTCTCGGGGATGCTGTCCGCGCCGTACAGCTGGGTGGCCTGCGAGCGTGCCGCGTCGATGGCCTGCTGGGAGAGCGTCACCGAGTCGGTGCGCATGTAGGTGATGTAGCCGTTCTCGTAGAGCGACTGGGCGACCGACATCGTCTGGCGGGCGGTGAACCGCAGCTTGCGGCCCGCCTCCTGCTGGAGCGTCGACGTCGTGAACGGTGCTGCGGGTCGCCTCGTGTACGGCTTCGATTCGACGTTCGCGACCGTGACGGCGAGGTCGGGGGCGCGCAGCGCTGCGGCGAGCGAGGTGGTCGTGGATTCATCGAGGGCGACCGTTTCGGCCGACTTGAGCTCACCGCGGTCGGTGAAGTCGCGCCCGGTGGCGACCTTCTTGCCATCGAGTTTGCCGAGTCGCGCCGTGAAGGGGGTGTCTCCGCCGGCGGGGGCGAGCGTCGTATCGAGGTCCCAGTAGTTCGCGGTGACGAAGGCGAGGCGCTCGCGCTCGCGGTCGACGACGAGCCGCGTCGCGGCCGACTGCACGCGTCCGGCGCTGAGCCCGGGGCCCACCTTGCGCCACAGCACAGGGCTCACCTCGTAGCCGTAGAGGCGGTCGAGGATGCGGCGGGTCTCCTGCGCGTCAACGAGTGCGGTGTCGAGGTCGCGCGTCGCCTCGACGGCACGCTGGATCGCCTCGGAGGTGATCTCGTGGAAGACCATGCGCTTGACGGGAACCTTGGGCTTGAGAACTTCGAGCAGGTGCCAGGCGATGGCCTCCCCCTCGCGGTCCTCATCTGTCGCGAGCCAGAGCTCGTCGGCGCCCTTGAGGGCTCGCTTGAGGTCGGCGACGGTCTTCTTCTTCGCGTCGGAGACCACGTAGTAGGGCTCGAAGCCGTTCTCGACGTCGATGGAGAACTTGCCGAGGGGGCCCTTCTTGAGCTCGGGGGGCAGGTTCTTGGGCTCGATGAGGTCGCGGATGTGGCCGACAGAGGCCTGCACCTCGTAGTCGTCGCCGAGGTACTTGCCGATCGTCTTCGCCTTGGCAGGCGACTCGACGATGACCAGCTTCTTGGCTCCTGACACGGTGCTCCTCTTTACTGTCGCTCTCGATGCCGCGGGGATGGGATCCGCACCGCGGCGGGGTGCACGGCGCGAAGCCGCGATCAGCCACACCATACACAGGGTGCGCGAGTGCGCACCTCACGGGCACCGGGAGGCCCGGCCCGTGCCGACCGTTGCACGGCCACGCCGAGGACAGTCGCGCGCACCGTCACGATCATGCTGAGACCCTCGGCGCGACAGCCCACGAGGGCAGCGTCGTGGGCCTGTGCAACCCGCGCCGCCATGTCGCACGGGTCGCCGGCGACCCACCCGAGCATCACGTCAGCCGCCGCGAGTGCGGCGGCGTCGGCCCCCGCGCCGACACGCTGTGCACCGGCGACGGCGCTCGCGGCGCTGACGAGCGCGAGCCCGGCGATCAGCACGGCAGCGAGCACGCCGAGCACGAGCGGGGTGCCGGCGCCGCGGTCTGTGCGCGAACCGTTCGCGCGCCTCACCACTCTCCGTCCAGGGCGCACGAGGTGGCGCTCACCTCGACCGGCACACCGAGCACTCGAGGGGCCGAGCGCGCCTCGACGCACACGAGGCCGTCGGAGCGCCTCACCAGGACCGTCGCGCCGGGCACCACCTGCTGCATGTGCTGCAGCGCCGAGGACTCACCCCGACCGAGCAGTCGCGCGGCGTCCGCCGCCGCCGACTGCAGACGCACGAGTTCCGTGCCGGCGAGCAGGCCGCCCAGGCAGGCGACGAGCACGAGGGCCACGACGGGGAGGGCGACCGCGACCTCGGCCGTGGCCGCCCCGCGGTCGTCTCTCACCCGACGGTGAGCGCGGTGCGCACGAGGTCGGTGAGGATGCCGCGCACCTCGTCGCTCTGCATGATGACGACGAGCAGGCTCGCGAAGCCGACCGCCGCCATGGTCGCGATCGCGTACTCGGCCGTCGCCGCGCCGCGATCGTCGGCGAGTCGTACCTGCCCACGACGGCGAGCCGTTCTCGTCCAGCGGGACTCGGCGGGCGGGCGGGGGGACGGGAGGGCTGTGCTCATGGTGTGCTCCTTGGGCGATCGTGCCCGCCGAGGGCGGGCGGTCCAGTGGCACGAACCCGTTCAGTCTGAGATGCCCGTCTCGCCGCCACACCCACGGCGACCCATCAGGGCAGAGCACGCCTCATGAGAGGGGTGTGGAGGAGAGCAGCCCGAGCAGGAGCGGCACGACACCGAGCAGGACGAAGGAGGGCAGGACGCACGCACCCAGGGGCAGCATGAGGCGCACGGCGAGTCGCTCCGCACTGCTGCGCGCGCTCGCGCGAGCATCCGCACGACGTTCCACGGCCTCCGCGCGGCACAGCGCGCCCAAGGGCGCACCAGACCGGCGCGAGAGCCGCACGAGGGATTGCGCGGCAGCCGCTTCGGCCTCGTCGACCGTGAGGGATGCGCGGTCGAGCTCCCCCGTCACGAGCACGAGAGCCGCCTCGGGTGAGCCGCCGCCGCCCGCGGCGACGGCGAGCAGGTCGAGCGCGAGCCCCGCCGTGGGCGGCGGCGGCGCTGCGGCCTGCAGCATACGGCGCATCCACCGCCGCGCCAGGAGCAGGAGTGCGATTCCGAGCACCGTGCTCGTGAGACCGAGCGGCTGAGCGAGGGTGCCGAGCACGTCGACCCCGAGCAGGAGCGCGAGCACGATGGCGCACGCGGGCAGCAGGAGCACGATGCGCGCCGTGGCCTTCGGGCCGGCGAGCGCGATCTCGATATCGCGGGACGCCTCCTGCCGGTCGCGGATCGCCCCCGCGAAGGCCGTCAGTGCGGGTGCAAGGGGCGCGCCGCTCGCGGCCGCGACCCGCCACGCGGCCAGCAGCCCCGCCCACGATGCGTCCTGCGCGGGAGCCGCACGCTCGAGCGCGAGCGCCGCGTCCGGAGCGCTGTCGAGCTGCGCGACGACGCGGTCGAGGGTCTCGTCGTCACCCTCGGCCGCGATGTGGCGCCACGCGGAGGCCGGCGCGATTCCCGCGGCGACGAGCACGGCGAGCCGATGCACGTGCGCCGCGACCCTCGTGGGTGGTGCGGCTGTCACCGAGCATCCTCGAGGGGGATGATCGTGAGCCGCTCCCGTGCGTCGAGGCCGAAGCTGCCCAGCGCCGCCGTGCGCTCGCCCGCCATCGTGCGCCGAACGTGCACTGCCAGATCGATGCCGCTGCACACCTGCCGGGCGAGGGGCTCGGGCGCGAGGCCCGCGATCATGCCGATCGCCTCGAGTCGGCTCGGCACGTCGGCGAGGGAGTTGGCGTGCAGCGTGCCTGCTCCCCCGCGGTGACCCGTGTTGAGCGCGGCGAGAAACTCGCGCACTTCTGCCCCGCGGCACTCGCCTACCGCGAGCCTGTCCGGCCGCATCCGCAGTGCCTCGCGCACGAGACGGGCGAGATCGATCTCCCCCGCCCCCTCCAGATTCGCCTGTCGGCATTCGAGAGCAACCAGGTGAGGATGCTCCACCGGAGCCTCCGCGACATCCTCGATGAGCACGATGCGGTCGCGGGGCGAGGCCTCCGAGAGCCAGGCCGCCATGAGAGTCGTCTTGCCGCTGCCCGTAGCGCCCGTCACGAGCAGCGTGCGGCGCTCCTCGAGGGCCGCACGCAGCGCGGAGATGACGGGCGCGGGCAAGCCGCAGCTGTCGAGCGTCACGCGCCGCACACGCGGCAGGCGCAGCGAGATCGCCGTGCCCGCTCGCGCGACAGGGGGTAGCACGACGTGCACACGGATGCCCTCGCCCAGCCGCACATCAGCGGTCGGCGTCGCCTCATCCACGTGCCGGCCGCCATCGGCGATGAGCCGGACGGCGAGGTCTCGGGCCTCAGTCGGGGCTAGGCGCACGCCCGGCACGCGCGTGCTGCCGGCACCGTCGTCGCTCCACACCGCGCCATCGCTCGTCACGAACACGTCGGTCGCCCGTGCGTCGGCCACCGCGGCGGCGAGCGGGCCGAGAAGCTCGGCGAGGTTCGACGGCAACGGACGCACGGCCGGCCCTTCACCCCCGCGACGCGGGTCGCGCGGCACGAACGAGGTCACCCGGCCATCGTGAAGCCGCACGATCGGGCTCGTAGTCGCAGTCGCAGCACGGGGGAGAAACGCCGAAGGCCCCTCCGCTGGGGAGGGGCCTTCGGGTGGTTCGGGGGCGGCGCCCACAATGGGGGGAAGCGGGCGCCGCCACAGCAACACGGGATTGGGGGGAATCGATCGCGTTGCGAGGTCAGGCTTGCTGCTGACAGATCTCAGTGTATGCCAGCGCATCGACCGGTCAAGCGTTTCGGGGCACTTATGTGTCCTCCAAAGGGCGGACACGCAGAATTGTCCCCCGATGGGGTACGAATACGCCGCCCGTGTCGGTTCGTGACGGGCGCTCTCGCGCACCACGAGCATCCTCGTAAGATGGCCGGTGTTCCTCACCGGTGCGGCAGACCAGGCCAGTCCGCAGATATTCGACACTCAAGGATGATGATGTCCAGCACCTCGATCGACAGCCTTCTGCACGAGAAGCGCCGCTTCGCCCCCGACCCCGACTTCGCTGCGAACGCGGTCGCCGGTACCGAACTCTACGAGCGCGCGGCCGATGACCGCCTCGCCTTCTGGGCCGAGCAGGCGCGCGACCTCGTGCACTGGCACCGCCCCTTCACGGAGACCCTCGACTGGTCGAAAGCCCCCGTCGCCCGCTGGTTCGGCGATGGCGAGCTCAACGTGGCCTACAACTGCCTCGACCGGCACGTGCTCGCGGGCCACGGCGACCGCGTCGCGATCCACTGGGAGGGCGAGCCCGGCGACACGCGCAGCCTCACGTACGCCGAGCTGACCGTCGAGGTCAAGCGCGCCGCGAACCTGCTCGCGAGCCTCGGCGTCGGCCAGGGCGATCGCGTCGCCATCTACTTGCCCGTCATTCCGGAGGCTGTCATCGCGATGCTCGCGGTCGCGCGGCTCGGCGCCGTGCACTCGGTGGTGTTCGGCGGATTCGCGGCCGAGAGCCTGCGCGCCCGTATCGATGACGCCGGCGCGAAGCTCGTCATCACCGCCGACGGTGCGTACCGCAAGGGCAAGGTGCTGCCGCTCAAGCCCGCCGTCGACGCGGCGCTCGCCGCCGGCGAGACGACGGTCGAGAAGGTGCTCGTCGTGCGGCGCGGCGAGAACGAGATCGACTGGACGGCCGGGCGCGACCTGTGGTGGCACGACGAGATCGCTCCCATGAGCGACGAGCACGACGCACGCGGTTTCGAGGCCGAGAACCCGCTCTTCATCCTCTACACCTCGGGAACGACCGGCAAGCCCAAGGGCATCCTGCACACCTCGGGCGGCTACCTCACGCAGGTCGCGTTCACCCACAAGAACGTGTTCGACCTCAAACCCGAGAGCGACGTGTACTGGTGCACGGCCGACGTCGGCTGGATCACGGGCCACAGCTACGTCGTCTACGGCCCGCTCGCGAACGGCGCCACGCAGCTGCTCTACGAGGGCACCCCCGACACGCCCCATCCCGGCCGATGGTGGGAGCTCATCGAGAAGTACAAGGTGAGCATCTTCTACACCGCGCCGACGGCGATCCGCTCGTTCATGAAGCTCGGCCGCGAGATTCCGCAGAAGTTCGACCTGTCGAGCCTGCGCCTGCTCGGCTCGGTCGGCGAGCCCATCAACCCGGAGGCGTGGGTCTGGTACCGCGAGATCATCGGCGGCGGCACCGCGCCCATCGTCGACACGTGGTGGCAGACCGAGACGGGCGCGATCATGATCAGCGCGCTGCCCGGCATCACGACGACCAAGCCCGGCGCAGCTCAGGTTCCCCTGCCGGGAATCTCGGTGGACGTGCTCGACGAGGAGGGCGCGCACGTCGGCAAGGAGGCCGGCGGGCTGCTCGTGCTCACCGAGCCCTGGCCGAGCATGCTGCGCGGCATCTGGGGTGACGAGCAGCGCTACAAGGACACCTACTGGTCGAAGTTCGCGAACACCTACTTCGCCGGCGACGGCGCCCACCTCGACGAGGACGGCGACGTGTGGCTGCTGGGCCGCGTCGACGACGTGATGAACATCTCAGGCCACCGGCTCTCGACCATGGAGATTGAGTCGGCGCTCGTCTCGCACGAGCTCACCGCCGAGGCCGCGGTCGTCGGTGCGCACGACGACACGACCGGTCAGGCTGTCGTCGCCTTCGTGATCCTGAAGGGTCGCCTCGCGGGCACCGTCACGCCGCAGGAGGCGAGCGACCTGCTGCGAGCGCACGTCGCCGAGCAGATCGGCGCGATCGCCCGGCCCCGTCAGGTGTTCGTGGTCGAGGAGCTGCCCAAGACGCGCTCGGGCAAGATCATGCGCCGCCTGCTGCAGGACGTCGCGGAAGGCCGCGAGGTGGGTGACACGACGACGCTCACCGACACGAGCGTCATCCGCATCATCTCCGACACCATGAAGTAGCCGGCGGCGGCCCGGCCGGGCTCAGGCGAACTCGAGGATGAGCTCGACCTCGACCGGAGCATCCAGGGGCAGTACGGCGACGCCGACGGCGCTGCGCGCGTGCTGCCCCGCCTCGCCGAAGATCTCGCCCAGCACCTCGGAGGCGCCGTTGAGCACGGTCGGCTGGCCGGTGAAGTCGGGAGCCGACGCGACGAAGCCCGTGACCTTCACGATGCGCGTCACGCGATCGAGCGAGCCGATGACGCTCTGCGCGGCCGCGAGGGCGTTGAGCACGCACGTGCGGGCGTAGCCCGCGGCTTCCTCGGCGCTCACCTCATCACCCACCTTGCCGGTCGCAGGCAGGGCACCGTCGACGAAGGGCAGCTGCCCCGCCGTGTGCACGAGGTGGCCGGTCACGACGGCAGGCACGTAGGCGGCGACGGGCTTCGCCAGCTGCGGGATGCTGATGCCGAGCTCGGCCAGGCGCGCGTCGATGCCGCTCATGCGGCGGTGCCCTCGAGGGGACGCTTGAAGTACGCGACGAGTCCGCCCTCCGGGCCGGGCACGATCTGCACGAGCTCCCAGCCGTCGGAACCCCAGTTGTTGAGGATCGCCTGGGTGGTGTGGATCATGAGCGGAGTCGTGAGGTACTCCCATTGCGTCATCTCGGTCTCCGTTCAGGGTTAAGGGGGGCAAGGTGCCGTACCCTCTAGCATATGTCTGCCCAGAATCAGAAGGCCTCCGGCATCATCGGCGCACTCGCCGGCATGCTCGGGCTCAGCGCACTCGCCGGAGTTCTCGTGACCGTCATGGTCACCCCGGCGCTCGCGGTCACCGGAATGGCCGCCTCCAACACCATCGGCATCTTCGAAGGTCTGCCCGAGTACATCCGCATCGACGAGCAGTCGCAGCGCAACACGCTGTGGGCTCAGAACACCGCCAACCCCGCGGATGGCTACACCGAAATCGCCACGGTCTACTACCAGAACCGCGAAGAGGCCGGGTGGGACGACGTCTCGCAGTACATCAAGGATGCCGTGCTCGCCGGTGAGGACCGCAGGTTCTACGACCACAACGGCGTCGACGTGCAGTCCATCGTGCGTGCCGCGATCGGCAACGTCGCCTCGGGCGACATCGAATCGGGAGCCTCGACGCTCACGATGCAGCTGGTGAAGAACCTCTTCATCCAGGAGGCGCTGCAGCTCGAGACGGAAGAGGATCAGCTCGACGCCATCAGTGCCGCTCAGGAGACGAGCCTCGAGCGCAAGCTCAAGGAGGCCAAGCTCGCGATCGGGCTCGAGAAGCAGTACACGAAGAACGAGATTCTGCTCGCCTACCTCAACATCGCCGGATTCGGCGGCAACACATACGGCATCGAGGCCGCGGCGCAGGAGTACTTCGGCGTGCCCGCCTCCGACGTCACGATCGCGCAGGCCGCAAGCCTCGTCGCCATCGTGCAGCAGCCCGGTGCCCGCTCGCTCAAGACGCCGGAGAACTACCCGTCAAACCAAGAGCGTCGCGACGTCATCCTCAATGCGATGCTCGACGAGGGCTACATCACCGCGGCCGAGCACCGCGAAGCGATCGCGTTGCCGGTCGATGAGGAGTTCGTGAACCCGAGCCTTCCCTCGAGCGGCTGCATGGCCGCGAACAACTACGCGAAGTTCTTCTGCGACTACGTGGTGAAGAACGTCGACAATTTCGAATCGCTCGGCAAGACGGTCGAAGAGCGTCGCGATGCCTGGCGGCTCGGTGGCCTCGATGTCTATACGACGCTGAACATGTCGCTGCAGGCGGTTGCTCAAGACCGGGTGCAGGGGCTCGTCCCGGCCAACGAGACACGCCTCGAACTCGGCGGCACGGCGGTGTCGGTCGAAACCGGCACCGGCCGCATCATCACCATGGCGCAGAACAAGACCTTCGACGCCACGGAGGCGGGCGGCGGCCCCAGCACGACCGCCGTCAACTTCAATACCGACCGGCCCTACGGCGGTTCGAGCGGATTCCAGACGGGATCGACCTACAAGGTCTTCGCCCTCCTCGAATGGCTCAAGCAGGGTCACGGCTTGAACGAGTTCGTCGACTCCAGTGTGCGCACCTTCAACCTGGCGTCGTTCACCAACTCGTGCGGAGCGGCTGCGGGAGGCCCATGGTCCCCCAAGAACGATGCTCCAGCAGCCCCGGCGATGAGCGCCTACACGGCGACCGTGCAGTCGGTGAACACGGCCTTCGTCGCCATCGCCCAGCAGCTCGATCTGTGCGGCATTCGCGACACGGCGGAGGGCATCGGCGTGCACCGTGCCGACGGCGATCCGCTTCAGACCAACCCCTCGTCCGTGCTGGGCACGAACGAGATCGCTCCGATGACGATGGCGGCAGCCTTCGCCGCGATCGCGAACGACGGCCGGTACTGCGAGCCGGTCGCCGTAGACCGCTTCGTGACCCGCGATGGCGAGGAACTGCCCGGCCAGGCACCGGAATGCCGTCAGGGACTCGACCCCGAGATCGCCGCGGCTGCCGCGTACGCGATGCAGGCCGTCATGACCGGCGGAACGGGTACGGCATCGAACCCGCGCGACGGCGTGCCGATCATCGGCAAGACGGGAACGACCGACCGATCGAAGCAGACCTGGGTCGTCGGCTCCACGCGCGAGGTCGCGACGGCTGTCTGGGTCGGCAACATCAAGGGAGACTTCCCCATCCGCAACTATCCGAGCGGCGGTAGCCTCCGACACCTCATCTTCCAGCCGCTCATGGCTGCCGTGAACGGCCAGTACGGTGGTGGCGGATTCCCTGAGCCGCCGGGACGCCTGCTGACAGGCTCCGGAATCGAACTGCCCGACGTCCGCGGTGAGACGGAGGAGAACGCCCGTTCCCTGCTCGAAGGTCTCGGGTTCGGCTTCGAGGTCTCCGGCCAGGTCGACTCCGACCTCGAGGAGGGCCGCGTGGCCAGCATGTCGATCGCCCCGGGCACCCTGCTCGCGCGCGGTGTGATCGTGAAGGTGGAGACGAGTCGCGGAAACCTCATCGAGCTGCCCGACGTCTCCTCTGACGGCTACACCTTTGAGGAGGCCCGCGACATCCTCGCGGACGCTGGATTCACGAACGTCTCCGAGTCCTGCTCCGAGATCCCGCCGGTCGAAGAGGACGGCGATCCGCTCCTGGACGGCACCGTCACGGCACAGAACCCGAGTGGAGGCTCGAAGGTCAAGTACGAGAACTCGATCACGTTGACGGTCTCGCGACTCGACTGTTCGTGAGCGCTCTCGTTCGCGGAACGGCCGCCGCATCCCTCGGGATCGCGGCGGCCGTCGCCGTGTACGCGACGGTCGTCGAACGCCGCGCCTACCGCATGCGGCGAGAGGTCGTCCCCGTGCTCTCCCCGGGCGCCGAGCCGATTCGGGTTCTGCACTTGAGCGATCTGCACCTCGCCCCGTGGCAGCGCGACAAGATCGAGTGGGTGCGGGGGCTGGCGGGCCTCGACCCCGATCTGGTCGTGATGACCGGCGACAGCCTGGGGCACCTCGACGCTCTGCCGGCCCTGCGCCGCGCGCTCGAACCCCTTGCAGGCATCCCGGGCGTGTTCGTGCACGGTTCCAACGACTACTTCGCGCCCAACCCCAAGAACCCCTTGCGGTACCTCCTCGGCCCCTCCCAGCACCGCCCCGAGGAGGCGACGCGGCTGGACGTCGACGCGCTCGAGAGCTTCTTCCTCGACCGGCTGGGGTGGCTGAACCTGAACAACGACGTCACCCAGCTCTTCCTCAAGCGCTCGCGCCTCGAACTGCTCGGCACCAACGACGCGCACCGCGGCTGGGACCGCCTCGACGTGCTGCCGGCTCTCATGGATGCCCTGCGCGAGCTCGACGAAGACCCGACCGATGACCCCGCGGTGACGATCGGTGTCACGCACGCCCCGTACCAGCGCGTGCTCGACTCCTTCACGACGCAGGGCGCCGACGTCATCTTCGCAGGGCACACGCATGGAGGCCAGGTGTGCGTGCCCGGCGTGGGTGCGCTCATCACCAATTGCGACCTTCCCCGCGAGTACGCGCGGGGACTGCACGTGTGGCACCACGCCCTGTCAGCGGCCTACCTGAACGTGTCGGCGGGCCTGGGCACCTCCATCTACGCACCTGTGCGCTTCGCCTGCCCGCCCGAGGCGGTGCTCGTGACTCTCGTCGACGACGACATCGGCTATTCTTGACGGGTCGCCCTCCCTGAGGGCGCATCGGGGTATGGCGCAGCTTGGTAGCGCGCGTCGTTCGGGACGACGAGGTCGCAGGTTCAAATCCTGTTACCCCGACAGTGTCCTCTCTCGGGAACGACAGAAGCCCCCGAACCTACGGGTTCGGGGGCTTCTGTCGTTCCCGCGGCTCGACACCCCGCCAGATCTGGCACGAATGGGCGCTTGCGCTCCGCGCGCGGCCCCGTTCGAGGCGAATCTGGGGCGGGACGAGCTACGCGGGGCGGGGCCGGCGGGTGACGCTGGCCGAAACGGCCCGCGACTAGCTGAAGTCTGGATCGGGCTCGAGCTCCAGCCCCACCGGCGCCTTCCACCCGGAGGCGAGCGACTCCCCCGACTCGTCGAGGTAGCACGCCCCGCACAGGCTCTCGTAGGCGACGTCGACGCCGTCGATGGCGACCTGGTCGCCGTCGAAGACGAAGACTCCATCGATGGAGCGGGCGTTGAAGACGGCTTTGCGGCCGCAGCGGCAGATGGTCTTGAGCTCTTCGAGCGAGTGGGAGATCTCGAGCAGTCGGCGGCTACCGGGAAAGGCGACGGTCTGGAAGTCGGTGCGGATGCCGTACGCGAGCACCGGGATGTCTTCGCGAATCGCGATGCGCAGCAGGTCGTCGACCTGCGGCGGGGTGAGGAATTGCGCCTCGTCCACGAGAAGGCACGCGACATCCCTCTGCCGCACGCGCAGCAGCGACGCCCGGTGCGCTTGGAAGCGCGTGTAGACGTCGTCGGTCTCGTCGATCGTGAAGTCGACGGCCCGGGTGACGCCGAGGCGCGACACGATCGTCTGGTCGCCCTTGGTGTCGATGCGCGGCTTGGCGAGCACGACGGACTGGTCGCGCTCCTCGTAGTTGTAGGCGGCCTGCAGCAGCGCGGTGCTCTTGCCGCTGTTCATGGCGCCGTAGCGGAAGTAGAGCTTGGCCATTACTGCAGGTGTCCGTCCTCCGCCGCTCGGCGGATCAGCTCGGCCTTGCTGCTCGCGGGGCGCCCGGCTTTCGCGTACTTCTCGCGCACTCGGCGCACATAGGTCTTGGCGGTCTCGTACTGCACGTTCATCTTCGCCGCGACCTCGCTCATGCTGAATCCGCTCGCGTAGAGCACGAGGGCTTCGCGCTCGCTGATGCTGAGCTTCGGGCGGGCCGGATGCACGGCTCCCCTCGGCAGCGGCCTCCAGTCGCGCACCGCCTCGCCGGAGGACTCCATGCCCATGACGCTGCGCGCGGCCTCCATGACCTCGCTCAGGGGCAGGGCCTTGGAGAGGAAGGCGGCAGCGCCCGCGGCGAGCGCCCGCTCGCGCGCCTCGTCGGTGTCGAGGCTCGTGAGCACGATGACCTTGGCCCCCGCGGCGCGGCAGGTGCGTACGCGCGCCTCGATCGAGACGGGCTCTTGCAGCTGGAAGTCGAGGAGGACGAGGTCGGTCGGAAACTGGTCGCTCTGCACGAGCTCGAACCACGTGGGTGCCGTGAGCACGAGTTCGAAGTCGGGGGCGTTGCCCTCGATCCAGCTCGACAGGCTGTCGAGCAGCAGTTCGTGGTCGTCCAGGATGGCGAGGCGAACCCGGCGGCCCAGCCTCGCGTCAGTGTCCATGCTCAAACTCTAGAGTCACGGAGTCGGCCTGGGCCTCGACGCGCGAACGAAGGGTGAGTCCGCGCACGAGATGCAGGGTGGGCGTGAGCACGCGCACCGCACGAGAACCACCGGTGGGAGTCGTGAGGGACCATCGGACGCTCGCCCCGGTGGCCGTTGCGCGAATGCGCAGCCCGATCGCCGAAGCTTCGACGCGCTCGACCGCTTGCATGCCGATCGCGCGCAGGAGGGTGCGTTGCGCCGTCGTGAGTCGGCGGCCCACGTCGTCGGGGTCGTCGGCGATTCCGCTCACGGTGGCCTCGGGCGCCCGCGAGCAGAGCTCGTCGAGGAGGCTCTGCGCCCAGCCTCGCTGAACGTCCGCCACGAGGAGGGCGCGGATGCTCTGCGCGAGCTCGCGGGCCTCCTCCCGATCCTCGGGCGCGAGTGTCTCCGCCGCGCCGATACGAGTGAAGAAGGGCACGACCTTGCGATTCACGAGGCTCACCCGCTGCTGCTGCACCGAGCGCGCGACCCCGCCGCGCTGCTCGACAGCCGTTGCTGCCGCGGAGCGCCACGCCTGCTCGAGCCAGGTGAGGATCGAGCTGTTCATGGAGAAGGCGTAGGCGGCGGAGGCGAAACCCAGGCAGGCGAGCGAGCTGGAGCCCGCCACAGCGAAGGTCGCCAGGGGCACGGGCGACGCGGCGAAGGGTGCTTGCAGCAGGGCGAGAAGAGCCGAGACCGCGGTGAGACTGGCCGTGGCCGTCGCGAGCTCGAGGGCCGGCCGATAGGGCGCGAGCGACAGCAGGATGAGTCCCGCCACGAGCGGCGCCCAGTCGTCGCGCAGCAAGAGGTTGGCCCCGTACGTGGAGGCGACCGCGAGGGCGAGAACTGCCCCGAGCAACAGGTAGATCAGAAGCCCCCCTGTCACGGAGAACACCGAACGGTGGGCCCGCGTGCGGTCGAGGATGATGGCGGCGGTCGCGATGACGAGCACGGTGGCGAGGACGAAGCCTGCGAGCCACGTCACTTCGGATCCACGCGAGAGCAGCGTGAGCACCGGCAGCGCCACGGCGAGGGCGAGGATGCCGCCGGTGACCGGCCGCGCGGCGACGGCGGAGAGCGGATCGATGCGCTCGGTCGTGGCCCGACCGGCCCGCAGACCGCGCGCCGAGATTCCCCAGGGGAAGCGCGCGAGCTCTCGGCGCGCGGGCGTGGAGTGTGTCGTCATCGTCGCGGCACCCCCGTGGGCACGCGCAGCATGACCGACGTCCCTTTGCCCGGTTGCGACCACACCGTCGCGGCGCCCCCGATGGAGTCGAGCCGCCCGATGATGCTCGACCCGACCCCGAGCCGGCCCCCGCTGCGGCCGGCGACGTCGAAGCCGACACCGGCGTCGATGACCATGACCGAGAGCTCTTCCGGAGAGGCGCCGACCACGATCTCGGCGTGCGTCGTCTGCGCGTGCCGTCGAACGTTCGAGATGCACTGGGCGATCGCCCTCACGAGTTCGTCCACGGTCTCCCGCGGCAGAGTCTCGAGCGCGTCCAGATCGCCCGCGAGGGTGACCTCGAGCTCTCCCCCGGCCTCCGCCACCGCCCGTCGCAGCAGTTCGGCTCGCTGGGCCCCTGCTGTGCCGTCGCTGGGCGCATCGACGGCGAACCACTCCTCGCCGACGATCATCGCCAGGTCGGCCGCGATCGACTCGCGCACCTCGCGCGAGAGCCGAGCATCCGGCGTCGCCGTGACGACCGCGAGCTGATTGAGCACGGTGTCGTGCAGCAGCGCCGTCGCCCGCGACTCGAAGACCGCACGCACTTCGGCGAGCTGCTCGTCCTTCGCAGCACGGAAGAGCGCCGACTGCGAGGCGCGCGTCGTGAACCGCTCAGCGCCGACCACGGCGAGGGTGCCGACGATCGCGAGGTAGATCGCTAGCGGTGTCCCGTCGAACTGCCATCCTGCTCCGACAGTTGCGCGAGCTGCGAAGGTGGCGAGCTCACCGGCGACATAGCCGAGGGTGGTCCACGCGATAGCGTCGCGCGCCTTAGGCGTCACCCCGACGACCATCATGAGCGCGAGCTTGAGCAACTGCACCACGTAGTCGTCGTAGGCGATCGGCGCGCCGAGCTCTGTCGAGACGATGAGGGTGGAGAGGTAGACGCCGAGCCCCCCGATGACGACGTAGCAGCCGGCGATGAAGCGGGAGGGTGTGCGGTCGAGCATGACGAGGAGGGCGAGCATGGGCAGGAGGGCCAGGAGCGCGGGCCACAGCGCGACCTCCGGTAGCGAGACCTCGACGGAGAGCCCCACGATTCCGACGGAGACGAGACTCACCGCGGCGATCGCGTGGCCGGCGCGCGCGACGGCCCTGGTCGTCGTGCGCGCGGCAAGGTGGCTGGGCAGACCGAGCGGCATCGCCTCCCCCTCCCCGCGCGCTAGAACAAGGGCCCACGGCCCCCCGAGGCATTATGACTCGCCTGCAGCCGCACGACCAGTCCACCTCCGGGGGGGACGTGTCAGAAGAGCGTTGCGGCAACGGGTCGCTCGGGCGCGGCGACTGGCGTGGGTGGCACTGCTCGTCGCGAGGCGGCGGCTCGCTGCCGCCGCCCCGCGAGGGCGGTAGACCGCACGGTGCCCGTCGCCGTGTCGAGCGCGGGCGCGCGCAGGCCGTGCGCGCGGCGCACCTCGTCGACGCGCGCTGCGAGCCACGCGCGGTACGCCTTCGGCGGGTGAGGGCCGTCGCTGTAGAGCGCGCGGTACCTCTCGACCCGATCCGGATGCTCCCGCTCGAGCCAGGCGAAGAACCACTCGCGCACTCCCGGGCCCAGGCGCAGCGAGGAGTGCACGGCCGAGCGAGCCCCCGCCTCGCGGATGCGGGCGAACGCCTCATCGAGGTGCGCGCGCGTGTCGGTGAGGTCGGGCAGGAGGGGCATGAGGAACACGCTCGGGGTGAAGCCCGCATCGACGGCGGCGCGGATGGTCGCGAGCCGAGCATCCGTCGAGGGGGTTCCCGGCTCGATCGACTGCTGCAGCTCGTGATCGTAGATGGCGATCGACATGTTCAGGTCGACGGGCACGCTCGGCGCCACGCTCTGCAGCAGCGGCAGGTCGCGGCGCAGCAGGGTGCCCTTCGTGAGGATGCTCAGGGGCGTGCCGCTCGCGGCGAGAGCCTCGATGATGCCAGGCATGAGGGCATACCGGCCTTCCGCGCGCTGATAGGGGTCCGTGTTCGTGCCGAGAGCAACGGGGTCGCGCTGCCACGAGGGTCGCGCGAGCTCGCGCGCGAGCACCTCCGCCACGTTGAGCTTGACGACCACCTGGGCGTCGAAGTCGCGCCCCGCGTCGAGGTCGAGGTACTCGTGGGTCGGCCGCGCGAAGCAGTACACGCACGCGTGGCTGCACCCGCGGTAGGGGTTGATCGTCCAGCCGAAGGGCAGGCCGCCTCCTCCGCCGGGCACGCGGTTGAGGGCCGACTTGGCGAGCACCTCGTGAAACGTGAGACCCGCGAACTCGGGCGGCCGCACCGTGCGCACGAGCCCACTGAGTGCCAGTGCGCTGTCGGGCGAGTCGAAGCCGGGCAGCGCGTCGGCGGCGAGCGCGGTCGGCTTCTGACTGCTCCACCGCATGCCCCACCTCCTGCCGCTAGTCGAACATACGTTCGATCACGCGTCAAGTCGGGGACCATCGACCCGTGACGGGGCGCCCGCGCAGTCGTAGGCTCGGGGGATGCCGCACGTCGACCTCAACAGCGACCTCGGCGAATCCTTCGGTGCCTGGACGATGGGCGACGACGAGGCGATGCTGCCGCTCGTGTCGAGCGCGAACCTCGCCTGCGGCTTCCACGCCGGGGATCCGCTGGGCATGCTCACGGCGTGCCGCACGGCTCTCGCCCACGGGGTGACCATCGGCGCGCATCCCTCGTACCGCGACCGCGTCGGGTTCGGGCGTCGCGACATGGAGATCGCGCCCGAGGAGCTCGGCGCGGAACTCCTGTACCAGGTGGGGGGCCTCGTTGGCGTCGCCGAGAGCATCGGCGCGCGCGTCGCCTACGTCAAGCCGCACGGCGCCCTCTACACGCGCATGGCCGTCGACCCGGCCGTCGCTGACGTCGTCGCGGAGGCCGCTGCCACGCTCGCACTGCCCGTGCTCGGCCCGCCGCTCTCCGCCGTGGAGACGGCCTGCTCGCGCGCTGGCGTGAGATTCGTGCGCGAGGCCTTCGCCGACCGCGCCTACCTCGCCGACGGCACTCTCGCCCCCCGGGGGCTGCCGGGTGCGGTCATCACCGACCCGTCGGAGGTCGCCGACCGGGCCGAGCGCATCGTCACCGACGGTGAGGTGACGGCGCTCGACGGCTCGACGGTGAACGTGCGCGTCGACTCGCTGTGCGTGCACGGCGACACGGTCGGGGCGGTGCAGCTCGCGCACGCCGTGCGCCACGCGCTCACGCGCGCCGGGGTCAGGATCGCCGCCTTCGCATGAGGCTGCTGCCCTACGGAGATCGTGCGCTGCTCGCCGAGTTCGCCACGCAGGAGGCGGTGCTCGGTGCGCTCGCGGCGTGGCAGGACGCGCCGCCGGGCGTGCTCGAGCTCGTCCCCGCCGCGCGCACGGTGCTCGTGCGCATCGACCCGGGCGTGCTCGGGCTCAGGCACCTCGAGCACTGGCTGACAACGGCCCCGCGCGCTGAGGCGGCGCTCCCGGCCGGCACCGAGGTCGAGATCCCGGTGCGGTACGACGGCGAGGATCTCGCCGTGGTCGCGCAAGCGTGGGCGTGCTCGCCCGAGGAGGTCGCCGAGCGGCACGCCGCGCGCGAGTGGGTGTGCGCGTTCGTCGGCTTCGCCCCGGGCTTCCCCTATCTGGTACCCGCCGACGGCACGGCGGCGCTCCCTCCCGTGGCACGACGATCGACCTCGCGCACAACAGTTCCCGCCGGCGCCGTGGCCCTCGCCGCCGAGTACTGCGGCATCTACCCGCGCAGCTCTCCCGGCGGCTGGCAGCTCATCGGCACGACCGACGCTGCGCTGTGGGATGCGGCCCGCGCCGACCCCGCCCTCGTGACCCCCGGCACGCGCGTGCGCTTCACCCGGGTGGTGCCGTGATGCGCTCCCCTGACGCTCTCGCGAGCTCGTCCGCCCCGCACCCCGTCGTGCGGGTGCTCGCCGCCGACGGTCGCGCCGTCGTGCAGGATCTCGGCCGCGGGGGCCTCGCGCACCTCGGCGTGAGCGGTTCGGGCGCCTTCGACCGCGCGGCTCACCGCCTCGCGAACCGGCTCGTGGGCAACCCCGAGCACGCTGCGGCGCTCGAGGTGCTGCTCGGCGGGGTGCGCCTGGCGCTGCCCGCCGGCTGCTGGCTCGCCGTGACGGGCGCGTGGGGGCGGGTGACCCTCGACGGCGAGCTCCTCGATCCGCACACCGCCGTGCGCACGGAGAGCCCGAGTGAGCTCAAGCTGGGCCCCGCCACGCACGGCGTGCGCTACACCGTCGCCGTGCGGGGCGGCGTGGCCGTGGCCGAGACGCTCGGGTCTCGGTCGCGCGACACGCTCGCGGCGCTCGGGCCCGCACCGCTTGCCGCCGGTGATGTGTTGCCGATCGGGCTGGAGCCCGAGGACCCTGTGCCGCCCGCCGACCTCGTGCCCGTCGACCCGCCGACGACGAGTCTCGCCGAGCTCGACGTGCGCCCCGGCCCTCGGCTCGAGTGGCTCACGGCGGGCGCGCGCGACCTGCTGCTCGGTGTCGAGTGGCGGGTGTCGGCGCGCAGCGACCGTACGGGCGTGCGGCTCGAGGGGCCCCGGATCGACTTCGCCCGGCACGGGGAGCTCGCGAGCGAGGGGATGCTGCGCGGGAGCATCCAGATCTCCCCCGACGGCGCGCCCACGGTTCTGGGCCCCGACCACCCCGTGACGGGCGGGTACCCCGTCGCGCTCGTCGTGACGGAGGCCTCGCTCGACCGTCTCGCCCAGCTGCGCCCCGGGCAGCCCGTGCGCCTGCGCCTCGTCGCGGGCCGCCCCTGACCCGCTGCCCGTACCCGATGAAGGCCGCCCGATCAGAGGGCGAGGGTGGGGCCGTCCCACCGCGCGCGTAGCCAGCGGTCGTGGCTCGCGACGACGACCGCGGCCGGGTAGGTTCCGAGCGCGTCCTCGAGCTCGCCCGCGAGTCGCAGCGACAGGTGGTTGGTCGGCTCGTCGAGCAGGAAGAGGTGCGGCGGTCGGGCCACCACGAGCGCGAGCGCCAGACGCCGCTGCTGCCCGACCGAGAGCGAGCCCACCGGCCGGTCGAGGTCGCGCGGAGCGAGCAGACCGAGGTCGGCGAGCGGCACGGTCGCGGCGCGACGCTCGCCGACCGTCCTCTCGTAGACCGCCCGGGGCGAGAGCTCCGCCTCGCGGACGCGCACGTCCTGCTCGAGGAGCGCGACGCGCAGTCCGCGCCGGGCGGTGCGCTCCCCCGCGTCGAGCGGCAAGGCGCCCGCGAGCACCGCGAGCAGCGTCGACTTGCCCGCTCCGTTGGCGCCCGTGACGAGCAGGCGATCCTGCGCTCCGAGCCGCACGCTCGTGGCACGGAGCCGCTCGCGCACGGCGGCCGCCTCGAGCTGCACGAGCACGGCGTCACTCGGGGCCGTGGCGCCCGCCGGGATGCCCGCGAAGCTCAACGGCTCAGGTGGGCGCCGCACCTGGTTCGATTCGAGCTGTGCGAGCCGCAGCTCGGCGCTGCGCACGCGACGACTCGTGCCGGCCTGAGTGCGCGCGGCCTTGAACTTGCGCACGAAGGTGTCGTTGTCGCGCACACGGCGATCCGCCGAGCCGAGGGCGCGCGCGGTCGACACGAGCGAGTCGCGCAGCCCGTCGAGCTCTCGCTGCTGCTCGGCATGCCGCTGTGCCCACCGCTCGCGCTCCCGACCCTGCTCGAGCAGGTACTCGCTGAACCCGCCGCCGTACCGCACGGCCATGCCGCCCCCGTTCTCCCCCGTCGCGGCGCGGCGGCTCGGGTCGAGGTCGACGAGCGCGGTCGCGACCTCGTCGAGGAACGCCCGGTCGTGGCTCGCGAAGACGACCGGCCCGCGCCAGCCGCGCAGCTCGGAGCGCAGCGTCTGCACCGCGGCATCGTCGAGGTGGTTGGTCGGCTCGTCGAGCACGAGCGCGTCCGGTCGGCCCAGGAGGAGGGCCGCGAGAGCGATGCGGCTGCGCTGACCTCCCGAGACGGCACCGAGCGGAGTCGAGAGCGGGATGCTCGCCACGCCGAGACCGTCGAGCAGGGCATCCCGGCGCGCGTCCAGGCTCCACAGCTCCGCCCTCTCGGCGGCAGCGAGCGCCGTGGCGTACTCGTCCGCCGCCTCGGGCCGCGTACCGAGGTCGCGCGCCGCGGCCTCGAGTGCGCGCTCGATCGCGCGCAGCGGGGCGACGGCGTGCTCGAGGACGGCCGCGATCGGCTGGGTCGGATCGTGGACGACCTCCTGCGGGAGGTAGCCGAGGCGCGCGGGGCCCTCCACCCGACCGTCGTCGGGCTCATCGACCCCGGCGAGGATGCGCAGCAGGGTCGACTTGCCCGCGCCGTTCTCGCCGATCAGTCCGAGCCGCGCGCCCGGAGGTGCGACGAGGTCGACGCCGTCGAGGACGAGGCGGGCGTCGAAGGAGCGCGCGACGCCGAGCGCGCGCAGAGCAGCAGGGGATGACATGAGGAGGGTGCCTTTTCGGCTCGCAGGTCTCCCGCCGGGCGAAGCCTCGGGCGCGGGACGGACTGCGTCATCTCTTCATGATGGGGTCGAGAATACCCCACCCCTTCAGCGGACCGCCAGGGGTCGGTCAGCCGGCGGCGCGCTCGGCGGTCTCGACGACGTTCGCGAGGAGGAGCGCGCGCGTCATGGGGCCCACACCGCCGGGGTTGGGTGACACCCAGCCGGCGACGCTCACCACATCGGCGGCCACGTCTCCGGCGATGCGCGAGCGACCCGACTCGGGATCCTCGACCCGGGAAACGCCGACATCGAGCACGATGGCCCCGGGGGAGACATCCGCGGCCGACACGATGCCGGGCACGCCCGCCGCTGCCACGATCACGTCCGCGCGACGCAGGTGCGCCGCGAGATCGCGAGTGCCGGTGTGCGTGAGCGTCACGGTCGCGTTGTACTCGCGGCGCGTGAGGAGCGCCCCGAGGGACCGGCCGACCGTCACGCCGCGGCCGACGACGACGACATCCTTGCCCGCCCACGACAGCCCGTGCCGCTCGACGAGCTCGATGACGCCGCGCGGCGTGCACGGCAGGGGCGAGTCGATCTCGCGCGTGACGCGCAGCATGAGGCGCCCGAGATTGGTGGGGTGCAGCCCGTCGGCATCCTTCTCGGGATGCACGCGCTCGAGAATCGCGTCGGTGTCGATGTGGCCCGGCAACGGCAGCTGCACGATGAATCCGGTAACGGCGTCGTCGGCGTTGAGCTCGTCGATGACGGCCTCGAGCTCGGCCTGCGTCGTCTCCTCCGGCAGGTCTCGGCGGATCGACGCGATGCCGACCTCGGCGCAGTCCCTGTGCTTGCCGCCGACGTACCAGCGCGAGCCGGGGTCGTCGCCGACGAGGACGGTCGCCAGGCCGGGCACGATGCCCCGGGCCGCGAGGGCGGCGACGCGCTCGGTCAACTCGACCTTGATGGTCGCCGCCGTGGCGGTGCCGTCGAGGATGCGCGCCGACGACTCGGCGCCGACGCTCTCCTGCCCCGCCACCGCTACAGCCCCGGGTAGAGCGGGAACGCCTCGGTGAGCGACTCGACGCGGCCACGCAGCGCGGCGACGTCGGGGTTCGGCATGAGAGTGTGCGCAATGATGTCGGCGACCTCGCCGAACTGCTCGTCGGCGAAGCCGCGGGTGGCGAGCGCTGGCGTGCCGATGCGCACGCCGCTCGTGACCATCGGCGGGCGCGGGTCGAAGGGCACGCCGTTGCGGTTGACGGTGATGCCGACCTCGTGCAGCAGGTCTTCCGCCTGCTTGCCGTCGAGCGGCGAGGTGCGCAGGTCGACGAGCGCGAGGTGCACGTCGGTGCCGCCCGTGAGCACGTTGACGCCCGCGTCGATGGCGTCCGGCTGGGTGAGGCGGTCGGCGAGGATGCGCGCACCCTGGATGGTGCGCTCCTGGCGCGCCACGAACTCGGGGGTCGCGGCGAGCTTGAACGCCACGGCCTTGGCCGCGATGACGTGCATGAGGGGGCCGCCCTGCTGGCCCGGGAAGACGGCCGAGTTGAGCTTCTTGAACAGCGACTCGTCGTTGCTGAGGATGATGCCCGAGCGCGGGCCCGCGAGGGTCTTGTGCACGGTGGAGCTCACGACGTGAGCGTGGGGCAGCGGCGAGGGGTGCAGGCCCGCGGCGACGAGACCCGCGAAGTGGGCCATGTCGACCCAGAGCTTGGCGCCGACCTCGTCGGCGATGGCGCGGAAGGCGGCGAAGTCGAGCTGGCGCGAGTACGCCGACCAGCCGGCGATGATCACGGTCGGCTTGACCTCGAGCGCTTTCGCGCGCACAGCATCCATGTCGATGAGCATCGTCTCGGGGTCGACGCCGTAGGACGTGGCGTTGTAGACCTTGCCGGAGAAGTTGAGCTTCATGCCGTGCGTGAGGTGGCCGCCGTGGGCGAGCTCGAGGCCGAGGATCGTGTCGCCGGGCGTCGCGAGCGCGTGCAGCACGGCAGCACTGGCCGAGGCGCCCGAGTGGGGCTGCACGTTGGCGAACTCAGCGCCGAAGAGCGACTTGGCCCGCTCGATGGCGAGGTTCTCGGCGATGTCGACGAATTCGCAGCCACCGTAGTAGCGCTTGCCGGGGTATCCCTCGGCGTACTTGTTCGTCAGCACCGAGCCCTGGGCCTCGAGGATGGCGCGCGGCACGAAGTTCTCGCTCGCAATCATCTCGAGCGTGTGCCGCTGGCGGCTCAACTCCTGGTCGAGCACGGCGGCGATCTCGGGGTCCACCGTCTCGAGGGGCTCGTTGAAGGTCGAAGGCAGGGAATCAGACACGGTCGGCTCCTTGTACGCGGGCTCGGGGCACGCTGCCCCGGCGGGTGGTGTGCTGAGGGCCCAGGCGAACGGCCCCTCGCCGTGTCAGTCGCTTCCTGATGGTGACCCATCTGAACGCCAGTTGCGACGGAGTCGAGTCTACCGCGGGTCGCGGCGCTCGTGCTGAGCGCGCGCAGGGTGCTCGGGCAGCACGATCGACCCGGTGATGAGCGGCACGCTCGACTCGTCCGCCTCGTCGTCGTCGGCGATGACGGCAGGGGCGCGACGGGCGCGCACCAGGTCGACGACCACGAGCAGGGCGAGACCGAACCCGATGATCGCGGCCTGCACGAGCGCGAGGTCCGGCGTCGGCAGCACGACGAAGAGCGCCCCGCCGATCGCGGCGCCGCCGCCGATGCCGACGTTGAACGCGGTCGTGAGCAGCGCGGCACCCACGTCGCGCACGCGCGCCGACGCGGTGTGCAGCAGGCGCGTCTGCAGGAGGGTCGGGATGCCGCCGAAGGCGGCGCCCCACACGAAGAGCAGCGCGATGACGAGCAGAGGCACTCCCGCCGAGAGGCCCACACCTGCCACGGCAGCGGCGACGACCCCGAGCATCCCGTACAGCCCTCCGCGGGGGAATCGCGACCCGAGGAATCCGGCGAGGACCAAGCCGATCGCCCCGGCGCCCCCGTAGACGAACAGGAGCGCGCCGACGCTCGCCTCCGCGAAGCCCGCCGAGTCGATGAGGAACGGGGCGATGTAGGTGTAGAAGACGTTCTGGCCGCCCACGACGATGAGCACGAGCAGGCAGATGAACAGCACGGCGGGGAACGTGGGGTCGCGGCGAGCGGGCAGGGTGATCTCGCCCGTCGAGAGGGTCGGGCGGTGCTGGACGGCGGGCAGGAAGCGCACCACGAGCACGAGCAGCACGATCACGATCGCGGCGATGACGCCGAACGCGGCACGCCAGCCGAGGGCCGTGCCGAGCGCGGTGCCGGCCGGCACGCCGAGAACGAACGCGGCGGTGCCGCCACCGCTCGTGACCGCGACCGCCCGGGCGATCTGGTGGCGCGGCACGAGGTGGCCCGAATAGGCGCCCGCGATCGCCCAGAACAGACCGTGGGCGAGACCGCCGAGCACGCGGGCCACGACGAGGAGGGCGTAGTCGGGGGCGATCGCCGCGCCCACGTTCGCGATCGCGAAGAGCACGAGCACGGCGAGCAGCAGGTGCTTGCGATCGAATCGGCGCGTGAGGGCCGCGAGCGGCGCGGTCGTGAGCACCACGGTGCCCGCGAAGATCGTGATGAGCAGCCCCACCTGCGCTTCGGAGACATCGAGGTCGGCAGCGATCTGCGGCAGCAGTCCCGTCGGCAGGAACTCGCTCGTGACCATGAAGAAGATCGCGGTGGACAGGGTGAGCAGCCCGACCCAGGGGAACGGTCGAGAGGGGTGAGTCATGTGAGTGGCAAAGCTTTCGCGGTCGGCACGACGGGCCGACTGTCCCGGGGAATGGCCGAGCCGACCATCCGGTTCTACGCTAGCGTCCCGACCCGTCGATCGGAGAACGCATGACCGCGACCCTGCCCATCGTCCGGCTCTTCCGCTCTCGGGGTCCCGGTTCTGACCGCGTGGCCTTCATCGAGCTGTTCTTCGACCTCGTGTTCGTCTTCGCCGTCACGCAGCTCGCTCACCACCTCATTGAGCACCTCACGCCCAGCGGTGTGCTCGAGACGCTCGTCATGCTCGTCGCCGTCTGGTGGCTGTGGATCTATACGACGTGGGTGACGAACTGGATGAACCCCGAACGCGGCCCCGTGCGGTGGATGCTCATCATCGTCATGCTCGTGGGTCTCGTGCTCAGCACCGCCATTCCTGAGGCGTTCACCGATCGCGGCCTCCAGTTCGCGCTCGCCTACGTGGTCATCCAGGTCGGGCGGAGCGCATTCGTCGCGATCAGCTACCGGCGCGTCGGGCTTCCCGTCCCCGCGGCGAACCTCGTGCGCATCACCATCTGGTTCGGCTTCTCGGCGCCATTCTGGATCGGCGGGGCGATCGTTGGCGGCACCCCGCAGCTGATGCTGTGGACCGTCGCCCTCGCAATAGAGCTCCTCGCCCCCACCCTGCTCTACCGGGTGCCCTTCATGAAGACAGTAGCGCTCGAAGCGTTCGATGTAGCGGGCGCCCACATGGCCGAGCGTGCCGGGCTGTTCATGATCCTCGCGCTCGGCGAATCGATCATCGTCACGGGAACCCTATTCAGCCGCAACGAGATCACGACCTCGAGCGTGCTCGCACTGCTTGCCGCGTTCGCGGGCACGATCCTGTTCTGGCTGCTCTACTTCAGCCACGGCGCGGAGCACGGCAGCCGATTCATCCAGCGCGCGCAGAGCGATAGCGGCCGCATCGCGCGCCTCACCTACACGTACCTTCACATGATCCTCGTCGGCGGGGTCGTGCTGCTCGCGGTCGGCGATGATCTCGTGCTCGCGCATCCCGATGATCCCGTGGATGCCGCGACGCTCGCGATCGTGACCGCGGCACCTGCCCTCTACCTGCTGGGCAACCTGCTCTTCAAGCGCTCGATCGGTCGACCGTGGCTACGGTCGCACCTCGTGGGTATGGCGGCGCTCACGGCACTCTGGCTCGCCGCCCCCGCGATTCCCGGGCTCACGCCGCTCGCGCTCACCTGGATCGTCAACGGCATCGTCGCGCTCGTCGTCGTCATCGACGAGTACGTCTGGCCGACCGCCGAGGACGAAGACGCCGGAGAGGACGAGGACGACGCCGTTCGCGCCGATGAGAGCGAGCGCGGACGCGCCGCCGAATAGGCTGGAGGGCGTGACAAGCCCCCTTCACCACTGGATCGTGACCATCGTCTGCGACGACCGGCCCGGCATCGTGCATGCCGTGACAGGCGCGATCGTCGAAGCGCAGGGCAACATCACCGAGCTGCAGCAGTTCTCGGGGCTCGAGAGCGGCCGCTTCTTCCTGCGCCTGCAGACCGAGACGGCGACCGATCACGGGGGCCTGCTCGACGCACTGCAGCCGGTCATCGAGAACTACGGCATGGAGTGCCGCGTCGACCGCGTCGGTCGCCCCCTGCGCACGCTCGTGCTCGTCTCGAAGGCGGCACACTGCCTCAACGACCTGCTGTTCCGTCAGCGCAGCGGGCAGCTGCCGGTGGAGATTCCGCTCGTGCTCGGCAACCACCCCGACCTCGCCGAGCTCGCGAGCTTCTACGACGTCCCCTTCGAGTCGCGTCCTGTGACGACCGCCGAGGAGAAGACGGCGTTCGAGGAGCGCGTGCTGCGCGCGGTCGAGGAGCACGACATCGAACTCGTCGTGCTCGCCCGCTACATGCAGATCCTCTCCCCCGAGCTGTGCGCCGCGCTCGAGGGCCGCATCATCAACATCCACCACTCGTTCCTGCCGGGCTTCAAGGGCGCGAACCCGTACCGGCAGGCCCACCAGCGGGGCGTGAAGCTCATCGGTGCGACGGCGCACTTCGTCACGAGCGACCTCGACGAGGGCCCGATCATCGAGCAGAACGTCGTGCGGGTCGACCACTCGCGCTCGCCGGCCGAGCTCGTCGCGATCGGGCAGGACGAGGAGAGCCGCACTCTCAGCCAGGCGGTCACCTGGTTCGCGGAGGACCGCGTGCTGCTCGACGGCCAGCGCACCATCATCTTCCAGTAGTCGCGCGCTCCCCCACCCGAAGGGCTCGCATGACCACGACACTGCTCACCGGCGGCCGACTGCTCGACGCGGACGGCTCCCGACACGGCTGGATCCTCCTCGACGGCGATCGCATCGCGGCGACCGGCCTCGGTGCCGCTCCCTCGGGCTCGGATGCTCCGCCTCCCGCCGCGACCACGATCGACCTGACCGGCCGCACCGTCACGCCCGGCTTCATCGACCTGCACGGGCACGGTGGTGGCGGCGCCGCATACGACAACGGGCCGGACGAGATTCGCCAGGCCCTCGCCATGCACCGCGGCCACGGCACGACCCGCTCGGTCATCTCGCTCGTCGCCAACCCGCTCGACGACGTGGTCGCGAGCCTCGGAGTGGTCGCGGCGCTCACTGAGAGCGACCCCACCGTCGTCGGAGCGCACCTGGAGGGTCCGTTCCTCGCGATCGGCCGTCGTGGAGCGCACTCCCCCGAGTTCCTTCGCAACCCCGACGAGGAGACGGTGGCGACCCTGCTCGAAGCGGGCGATGGCTGCATCCGGCAGGTCACGATCGCGCCCGAGCTGCCCGGCGCGCTCGACGCAGTGCGGCAGTTCGTCGCCGCGGGCGTCGTCGTGGCGGTCGGGCACACCGAAGCCGACGAGAAACTTGCGCGAGCCGCCTTCGACGCGGGGGCGACGCTCGTGACCCACATCTTCAACGCGATGCCGGGCATCCATCACCGCGACCCTGGACCGATCGTCGCCGGCTTCGACGACGACACCGTGACCCTCGAGCTTGTGCTCGACGGCGTGCACGTGCACCCCTCGGTCGCCCAGATGATCTTCCGCGCCGCACCGCACCGGGTCGCGCTCGTCACCGACGCGATGGCGGCTGCAGGAGGGCAAGACGGCTACTACCAGCTCGGCTCGCTCAACGTCACCGTGCAGAACGGGCTCGCCGTGCTCAACGGCACGCAGACGATCGCCGGCTCCACCCTCACACAGGATGTCGCGTTGCGCACGGCCGTGACCGTCGCGGGCGTCGACGAGGCCCGCGCGGTCGAGGCGCTCACCCGCACCCCCGCGTGCGTGCTGGGCCGTGACGACGAGTGGGGCTCTCTCGCGGCGGGCTTCGCAGCCGACATCGTCGTGCTCGACGACGAGTGGCGCACCGAGCGCGTGTGGGCGAACGGGGCCGAGGTCGCGCGGTAGAGGACGGTGAGCGCGGAGCAATCGCTCGGCGCGACCACAGCGAATACTCACGCAGAGGCACCAGGCTGACAGGGTGCCGAGTGCACGCTGAGCGCTCGACCGTGAGCGCGCGCCCCCTCACCGCAGACTCGAGGAGACCCATGACCCGCAGCGCTCGACCCTCCGTGCCGCTCTATGCCTCAGCGGCAGGACTCACCCTCCTCGGCACACTCGCCGGCTGCGCCGACGCGGGCGCCACGGCCGGTGACTCGCCCTCGGGCGACACCTCGGCGAGCTACGCCGACGGCAGCTACCAGGCCAACGGCACCTACACCTCGCCGAACGGCAGCGAGAACATCATCGTCGCGGTCACGCTCGAGGACGACATCGTGACCGAGGTCGACGTCACGACCAACCCCAACAACCCGACGACCGAGTTCTACCAGTCGGCTTTCGCCGAGGGCATCGCCGCCGAGGCGGTCGGCGTCGACATCGACCTGCTCGACGTCACGCGCGTCTCCGGCTCCTCGCTCACGAGCGGCGGGTTCCGCGAGGCGATCGCGAGCATCAAGGCCGACGCGCTCGAGGGCTGACACGTGGCGTCGAGCCGCTTCGACGCGATCGGGGTGCCGTGGCGCCTCGACGTCAGCGGTGCGCACGGCGGCGAGTATGTCGGCGACCACGGCCTTGAGGGCGAGGTAGAGCTCAGCGACGGCGACCTCGCCGCCGTGCACGCGCGCATCGAGCGCTTCGACCGCGACTGGTCGCGGTTCCGCGCCGACTCGCTCGTGAGCCGCATCGCGCGCGAGGCGGGCTCGTGGCCCCTGCCCGAGGATGCTGCGCCGATGCTCGATCTCTACCGCGAGCTGCACGACCTCACCGACGGCAGGCTCAGCCCGCTCGCGGGCGCCTCGCTCGAGCAACTCGGCTACGACGCGGCCTACCGGCTCGAGCCGCGCGGAGCCCCGCGCGCGGCGCCGCGCTGGGGCGACGCCCTGAGCCTGCGAGAGACCGCGGCCGGACTCGTGCTCGACTGTCCCGCCCCCGTGCTGCTCGACGTGGGTGCGGCCGGCAAGGGCTACCTCGTCGACCTCGTCGGCGACCTTCTGCAGGCTCGTGGCGTGCTCGAGACGGTGGTCGATGCGAGCGGCGACCTGCGCTGCTGGGGTGAGCGCAGCATCCGGGTGGCCCTCGAGAACCCCGCCAACCCTGCCAAGGCGGTCGGCGTCGTCGAGGTGCGCGGCGAGGCCCTCTGCGGGTCGGCGTCGAACCGTCGCGCGTGGGGCGACGGCCTGCACCACATCGTCGACGCGACGAGTGGTCGCCCGGTCGGCGGAGTCATCGCGGCGTGGGCGATCGCCGAGACGGCGCTGCTCGCCGACGGGCTCGCGACGGCGCTCTTTCTCGCCGAACCGGCGCGCCTGGCCGAGCGTTTCGCATTCCAGTGGGTTCGATTGTTCGACGACGGCCGCCTCGAGGGCAGCCCCGACCTGTCAGGAGAGCTGTTCGCATGAGAGCGACCATCGACGCCATCACGGGCCGCGTGAGCATGTACCGACTGGCGACGGTGAGCCTCGTAGCGGTGCTCGCGCTCGGGGTCGTCCTCGCCTTCCTCGACGCCATCGGGGCCGACCCGTATGCGATTCTCGGCACCGCGGGAGTCGTGCTCGTGGCGACGCTCGGCGCGAACGAGGTCGCGGCGCGACTCGCGCGCGTCGTGCCGCACCGCGAGTCGAGCGTCATCACCGCCCTCATCATCGTGTGCCTGGTGCCGCCGAGCCTCGCGACGATGGCCCTCGTCGGCGCCGCCACCGCGAGTGTCATCGCAGCCCTGTCGAAGTACCTCATCGTGTGGCGCGGGCGGCATCTGCTCAACCCCGCCGCGACGGGCGTGTTCGTGGCGAGCCTCGCGGGGCTCACGATCGGCGCGTGGTGGATCGCCACGCCCGCCATGCTGCCCGTCGTCGCCCTCGGCGCCCTCCTGCTGCTCGATCGCACGCGGCGGCTCGACATTGGGCTCATCGCGATCGTCCTCACGGTCGCGATCATCGGCACCCGCATCACCCTCACGGGCGCGGCGCCGCTCGACGCCTACAGCTCGGTGCTGCTGTTGTTCCCCATCGTCTTCCTCGCCGGATTCATGCTCACCGAGCCTCTCACCCTGCCCCCGCGGCGCTGGCAGCAGTGGCTCACCGCGGCGGTCGTCGCCGTCGTGTTCTCGGTGCCCTTCAGCCTGGGGCCGCTCTACACCTCCCCCGAGCTGGCCCTCGTCGTGGGCAACATCGTCGCCTTCGCTGTCTCCCGACGCCCGGGGGTCTCGCTGCGTTTCCTCGACGCGGCGCCCCTCTCGCCGCACGCAACCGAGCTGCGCTTCGAGCCCTCGCGGCCGCTGCGCTTCGAGGCGGGCCAGTACCTTGAGCTGCACGTGCCGCACGGGGCCGACCAGAGGGGCATGCGCCGCAGCTTCACGATCGCCTCGGCACCGAGTGACGCGATCGTGCGCCTCGGCATGCGGATGCCCGACCCGGGCTCCACGCTCAAGCGCACCCTGCGCGAGCTCGAGCCGGGGGCCCGCGTGGCGACCACGCTCGTCGCCGGCGACTTCCTGCTGCCCCGCGATGCGGGCATCCCCCTCGTGATGCTCGCTGGCGGCATCGGCGTGACGCCGTTCGCGAGCCAGCTCGCCGAGCTCACGGCGCGCGGCGAGCGGCGCGACGTCGTCGTGCTGGTCGTGCCATCGAACCCCGGCGAGGTGCTCTACCGCGACGTTCTCGAGGCCTCGGGAGCGCGCGTAGTCGAGGTGCCGCTCGAGAGCCTCACACGGGATGCCCTGCTCGAGCTCGTGCCCGACCTCGCTTCTCGGCGCGGGTTCGTCTCGGGTGCCCCTGCCGTGGTCTCCGCGGGGCGTGCGGCCCTTCGTGCTGCCGGTGCGAAGCGCGTGCAGACCGACTACTTCATCGGGTACTGAGCACCTCGATTCGCAGGTGAGACGGCGCTCTCACCAGGGCTTTCGCCGTGCGCGAACACTTGGCACTCTCCCCTACCGAGTGCTAACATCTCAGTACTTGAGTCACCCCGACTCAGGTTTTCATCGACCACCCGCCACCCGGCGGGCGACGTGACAAGGAGTACCGCGATGACGATGTTCTTCGACCCGTTCCGCGAGCTCGACCGCGTTGCCTCGAGCATGCTCGACCAGCGCCAGAGCCCCCGCCTCATGCCCATGGACCTGTTCCGCGACGGCGACCACTACGTGCTCACCGCCGACCTGCCGGGTGTCGACCCCGGCTCGGTCGATGTCGACGTGGACGGTCAGCTGCTCACCATCCGCGCCGAGCGCTCGGCCCGCACCGAGGAGGGGGTGCAGTGGCTCGCCCGCGAGCGCGGCACCGGCAGCTACCTGCGCCAGCTCACGCTCGGCAAAGACATCGACACCGAGAACATCTCGGCCCACTACGAGAACGGCGTGCTGAGCGTCATGATCCCCGTGGCCGAGAAGGCGAAGCCGCGCAAGATCGAGATTGCGACGGCCGGCGACCGCAAGAAGGTCTCTGCCTAGCGGGTGACGCCTCCGGGCGCGCTCCCGCGAGAGGGTGCCTCGACGGGCCTCGCATCCTCGGATGCGGGGCCCGTTGCCGTGCGACCAGCCCGATTGAGCCCCGGCAGCCGCGCCTCCCCCGCGCGCACTGCGCGAAGGGCACCGAGGATCGCGACGAGGTCGACGACCTCCTGCAGCGCCGCACCAGCGATCGCGGGCAGCAGCCCCACAGCGGCGACGAGCATGAGCCCCACCGAGATGATGATGCCCATCCAGATGCTCTGCAGAGCGACGCGCACCGTTCGCTGCCCGATGCTCACGGCTCGCGCCACGCGCGCGACATCGTCGAGCATGATGACGATGTCGGCGGACTCGGAGGCGGCCGTCGAGCCGCGCGCACCCATCGCGATACCCACATCCGACACCGCGAGCACGGGCGCGTCGTTGACGCCGTCACCCACCATGACGACCGGTCGCGGCTGCAGCTCGCGCACGATGCGCACCTTGTCCTCCGGCAGGCATTCCGCGTGCAGCTCGTCGATGCCGAGACCGGCGGCGATGGGGCGCGCGGTCGCCTCGATATCGCCCGTCACCATGAGAGTGCGCCGGATGCCCAGCTCGCCGAGCACGCGCAGCGTCGCCGCGGCATCCGTACGCACGTCGTCACGCAGCACGACGGTGCCCGCGAACTCTCCGTCGACCGCCACGTAGACCGCAGACTCGCCGCTTGGCAGCTCGCGCCGTTCCACGCCGGCGGCGTGCTCGGCCACGAAGGCGGGCTTGCCCACGACGACGGTGAGGCCGTCGACGGTCGCGGTGACGCCGTGCGTGGCGACCTCGCGCGCATCCTCCGAGCTGCCGAGGGCCAGGCCGCGGTCGGTCGCGGCCTGGACGAGCGCTGCGGCGAGCACGTGGGAGGAGTACCGCTCGGCCGAGCCGACGAGCCGCAGCAGCTCGTCGGCGTCCATGGCGTCGACCGGGTGCACCGCGACGACCTGCGGATGCCCCTGCGTGAGAGTGCCCGTCTTGTCGAAGGCGACCGTGCGTGTGCGCGCGAGCCGCTCGAGCGCGGCGGCGTTCTTGACGACGATGCCGTGCTTGGCCGCACTCGACATGCCGCCCATGAACGCGACGGGCGCGGCAATGAGCAGCGGGCACGGCGTCGCAACGACGAGCACTTCGGCGAAGCGCACGGGGTCGCCGCTCAGCGCCCAGGCGACGCCCGCGATGACGAGCGACACGATCGTGAAGGGCAGTGCATAGCGGTCGGCGAGGCGCACGATGGGGGCGCGCGACTGCGAGGCCTCCTCCACGAGCGCCACGATGCGCTGGTACTGACTGTCGGCGGCGCGTGCCGTGGCCACGATCTCGACCGCGTCGGCGCCAGCGAGCGAGCCGCTGAGCACGGCGTCGCCGCGCTGACGCTCGACAGGCATGCTCTCCCCGGTAAGCGAGGACTCGTCGAAGGTCGCGGCGGCACTCGCGAGCTCGCCGTCGACGGGAACGACCTCGGAGGGGCGCACGAGCAGACGATCCCCCGGCGAGACCTCGTCGACCGCGACATCCTCGACATCCCCCTCAGCGGAGAGGCGGTGAGCCTGCTGCGGTACCTTTCCCAGCAGCGATCGCAGCTCGCGCTGAGCACGGCCAGCGGCGACATCCTCGAGCGCCTCACCGCCGGCGAGCATGATCACGATCACGAGGCTCGCCCAGTACTCGCCCACGACGACGGTGCTCACGATCGCCATGATGGCGAGCACGTCGAGCCCGAACTGTCCGGAGAGCAGACTGCGCACCATGCCGACGCCCTCCTTGAGGGCGACCCCGAGCGCGAAGATCGACACTCCCCAGCGGGCGATCGGCTCGAGGTCGGCGGCGAGGAGCGCGAGCCCCACGGCGCCGACGAGCACCGCGAGCCCGACGAGGGGGTAGCGCCGTGCAGCCGCGACAAGTCTCCGCATGGTCTCAGGTCTACGCCCCGGGAAGGCGCGGCGCCAGCAAGCACAGGCTCACCTCAGTGGGCGGAGACGGCGGATGCCCGCGGCACTCGGCCACGGGCATCCGGTCAGGTCGTCTGCATCAGACGGCAGCGACGTTCGCTATACGAGTCGCGAGGCGAGGTTCTCGTCGAGAGCGGCGAGGAAGTCCTCGGTCGTGAGGTACGCCTGGTCGTCGCTCACGAGCAGCGCGAGGTCCTTCGTCATCTTGCCGCTCTCGACAGTCGTGATGACGACGTCTTCGAGGGTCTCGGCGAAGGTGATGAGCTCCTGGTTGCCGTCGAGCTTGCCGCGGTGCATGAGCCCGCGCGTCCAGGCGAAGATCGAGGCGATCGGGTTGGTCGACGTCGGCTTGCCCTGCTGGTGCTGGCGGTAGTGGCGCGTGACCGTGCCGTGCGCGGCCTCCGCTTCGACGATCTTGCCGTCCGGGGTCGTGAGCACGCTCGTCATGAGGCCGAGCGAGCCGAAGCCCTGCGCGACCGTGTCGGACTGCACGTCGCCGTCGTAGTTCTTGCAGGCCCAGACGTAGCCGCCCTCCCACTTCATGGCCGAGGCGACCATGTCGTCGATGAGGCGGTGCTCGTAGGTGATGCCGGCGGCCTCGAACTTGTCCTTGAACTCATTCTCGTAGACCTCCTGGAAGAGGTCCTTGAAACGACCGTCGTACGCCTTGAGGATCGTGTTCTTCGTCGAGAGGTAGACGGGGTACTGGCGCGAGAGGCCGTAGTTGAGCGAGGCGCGCGCGAAGTCGATGATCGACGCATCGAGGTTGTACTGCACCTGCGCGATGCCGTCGCCGGGCGACTGGTAGACCTCGAACTTCTGCGGCTCCGAGCCGTCCTCGGGCGTGAACTCGACCGTGAGCGTGCCCTTGCCCTTGAAGAGGAAGTCGGTCGCGCGGTACTGGTCACCGAAGGCGTGGCGGCCGATGATGATGGGCTTGTTCCAGCCGGGCACGAGGCGGGGAATGTTGGAGATGATGATCGGCTCGCGGAAGATGACGCCGCCCAGGATGTTGCGGATGGTGCCGTTGGGGCTGCGCCACATCTTCTTGAGGCCGAACTCCTCGACGCGCGCCTCGTCGGGCGTGATCGTCGCGCACTTGACGCCGACGCCGTGCTTCTGGATGGCGTGGGCCGCGTCGACGGTGACCTGGTCGTCGGTCTCATCGCGGTGCTGGATGCCGAGGTCGTAGTACTCGAGCGTCACATCGAGGTAGGGGTGGATGAGGCGGTCCTTGATGAACTGCCAGATGATGCGGGTCATCTCGTCGCCGTCGAGTTCGACGACGGTGCCCTCGACCTTGATCTTCTGCACGGGGGTTCCTCTCTTCGGTGGCCGCACCAGCCTAGCGGCTGAGCGAGATATCTCGACATCGAGATACCGAAGTCTGACCCTCGTGCGGGGGCCACGCGCTACTGTGGAGCGCATGGGGAACTTGCGAGTCGAAGAGCTGTCAGCGAAGACGATTGTGGCGGCGAACGGCCTCACCCTGCTGCCCGGCCAGGAGCAGTACATCACCCCCGTCTCCTATTCGGCCGCCGACGCCTACGTCGACCCGAGCACCACGTGGGCGCGCGTCGTCCTCGACGGTGACGAGGTGGTCGGCTTCATCCGCGGCAACTTCGACGCCGACAACCCGAAGCCCGAGTTTCGCAGCTGCGTCTGGCGCGTGAACGTGGATGCCACGGCTCAGGGCCGCGGCATCGGCAAGTTCGCCGTGCACGCCCTCGCGGAGGAGGCCCGCCAGCGCGGCTTCGATCGCCTCACCGTCATCTGGGAGTCGGGCGAGGAGGGGCCGGGAGAGTTCTTCCGCCGCATCGGCTTCACCGAGGTCGGCGAGACGGAGTACGGCGAGAAGATCGGCGAGCTCACCGTCTGACGCTGGCCCCGCCCTATCGCGCCGCCGACCGGCTCGCTAGGGTCGAGTCCATGTCAGATTCCGCCCCCCAGTCCATGCCCGCCCCCACCCCCGGTTCCGGCCCGGCCGGCGCCATCAAGGGCTTCTTCACGGCCCTCTTCGACTTCTCCTTCACGAGCTTCGTCTCCCGCCGCCTCGCCGGCATCTTCTACGGCATCGCCCTCGTTCTCACCGCTCTCGGCGGCATCATCTGGTTCTTCACGCTCGTCGCCGGCGGTGTCGCGACACTCGCCAATGGCGGCAACGGTGCGATCTTCGGCGTGCTCATCATCCTTGGCGCGTTCATCATCGTGCCGCTGGGCCTGTTCGTCGCCGTGCTGCTGTTGCGCGTGTGGATCGAGGCGATCGTGGCCCTCATCGCCGTCGCCGAGAACACCGCGAGCTTGCGCAAGTAGCAGAGTCACCGGCACGCGCGTGGGCGGGCATGATTCGGCAGGGTTCGAGGCCGAGCCGCTCGACTTCGCCGGCGCCGTGCTCGCCGTCGTCGACGACATCCCGCCCGGTCGCGTCATGACCTACGGCGACGTCGCCGCCGAGCTCGGCTCGCGCGGCGCCCGCGCCGTCGGCCGCGTCATGGCGATGGAGGGCGGATCGGTGCCGTGGTGGCGCGTCGTGCGCGCCGACGGCAGACCTCCTTCCGGCCACGAGAATGCTGCGCTCGAGCACTACCGCGCCGAGAACACTCCCCTGCGCTGGGTCGTGCAGCCGCACGAGCCCGAGTACATCGAGGCCCTCGCCTACCGGCTCGACCTCACGGTTGCCCGCCACCGCCCCAGTGCAACGCGCTGAGGGCCGCCGCCCGCGCCGCGTCCGCTCGTAACTCGCACTGTTTCAGTCACCTCAGGCGACGTCCTCCGTGCGACGTGTCCGAACCCGTGCGACTAGTTCCCGCCGCCAGACGCTTAACAGGCTCCCGTGTCACCTCGTTCGCGGACTGGGCTCTCGTCATCCTTGCCCATGACCCGTCGCGCGGCGTCGACGAGCTGCACCAGTCGCGTTACCGAGAGCGGCCACAGCTTTCCGAACGGACCCCGCATCTCGATGCGCACAGGCTCGACTCCCGCGAACTCGAGCACGACGACCGGGCGGCCGAGGGACGTGTAGGAGCTGTCGTCGACCGCCACGGCAGAGAGCGCTTCACCACGTGCCAGTTCCGTCATGGTTAGCTCTCCTTCGACCTTCCAGTACAGCCTGACCGACTGATCGGGCGCTCCCGTAACGAGCCACGCCGTGCGCGGAACCGCGCCCGTGACAACGCCCTGAGGAAGGCCCGAGGCCTCAACAGTCGTCCACAGAAGGTCGCTTTCGTTCGGCAAGCGCGACTCGATGAATGACCTCTCGAGGCGGTAGCTCAACGCTCGCGCGACCGTCCAGGCAATCAGCGCGAAGTAGAGGAGCCCGAGTGCGATCCACGCAACCGCAAAGCCAGATGAGATTTCCCCGCTCCGCCATTCCGGATTCCTTCGGAGGGTCAGAAAGAGAAAAGGCAACGACATGATGGGAACCACGATGATGGCCACCACGGGGTGTCTGATCATGACGGGCCCCTCCTTCCCCTCACTGTCTACACGAGCGAGTCGCGCCAGGCGGCGTGCAGCTGCGCGAACTTGCCCGTGCCCGCGATGAGCTCGGCGGGAGTGCCGTCCTCCACGATGCGGCCGTGCTCCATGACGAGCACGCGGTCGGCGATCGCGACCGTCGACAGACGGTGGGCGATGATCACCGCCGTGCGGTCGCTCAGGAGAGTGTTAAGGGCCTGCTGCACGAGCCGCTCGCTCGGGATGTCGAGCGAGGCTGTCGCCTCGTCGAGGATGAGGACGACCGGGTCGGCGAGGAACGCGCGCGCGAACGAGATGAGCTGGCGCTGGCCGGCCGAGACGCGTCCGCCGCGCTTGTTGACGTCGGTGTCGTACCCGTGCGGCAGCGACTCGATGAACTCGTGCGCGCCGACCGCCTTCGCTGCGTCCACGATCTGGTCGCGCGTCGCCTGCGGGTTGCCCAGGGCGATGTTGTCGGCGACCGTGCCCGAGAACAGGTAGGCCTCCTGCGTGACCATGACGATCGCGCGCCGCAGATCCTTCGGGTGCAGCTTGCGCAGGTCCACACCGTCGAGCGTCACCGCTCCTGAGGTGGGGTCGTAGAAGCGCGCGATGAGCTTCGCGAGCGTCGATTTGCCCGCCCCCGTCGTGCCGACGAGCGCGATCGTCTGCCCGGCCGGGATCTCGAGCTCGAGATCGGGCAGCACGACCTCGTCCTGCGCGTACTGGAAGCGCACGCGGTCGAAGTGCACGGTGCCGCGCGCCTTCCACAGGTCGATGGGTGTCGTCGGGTCGGCGACCGAGGGCGTCTCCTCGAGCACGCCCGAGATCTTCTCGAGCGCGGCCGCCGCGCCCTGGTAGGAGTTGTAGAACATCGCCATCTCCTCCGCCGGGTCGAAGAAGCGCCGCGTATAGAGCAGGATGCCGAGCAGCGCACCGACCGCGAGCGAGCCCTCGACGATGCGGAAGCCCCCGACGACGAGCACCGCGGCGACCGTCACGTTGCCGATGAGGACGAGCCCCGGGTCGAAGATGCCGAACAGGCGGATGACGCGCGCGTTGGCGTGCCGGTACTCCTCGACGTGGTCGCCGAACTGCACCGCGTTGCGCGGCTCCTTGCGGAACGCCTTCACGGCGCGGATGCCCGTCATGGTCTCCACGAAGTGCACGATGAGGCGCGCCGAGGCGACCCGGGTGTACCGGAAGAGCTTCTGCGAGCGCACCTGGAACCAGCGCGTGAGCAGCAGGAGCGGTACGAGCGACACGGCCAGGACGAGACCCGAGGTCGGGTCGAGCAGCACGAGCGCGGCGGCCGTGAAGCTCATGTAGAGCATCCCGGAGACCAGCTGGTTGAGGCCCGAATCCAGCAGCTCGCGAATCGAGTCGAGGTCGCTCGTCTGCCGCGCGATGATGCGGCCCGAGGTGTACGACTCGTGGAACTCGAGCGACAGGCGCTGCGTGTGCAGGAACACGCGCTTGCGCAGATCGATCAGGATGGCCTGGCTCAAGCGCGCCGACATGACCTGGTAGAGCGCGATGAGCGCGGCACCCGAGATGCCCGTCAGCAGGTAGGCGCCGACGATGAGGCTGACGGGCATCCAGTCGTTCTCGTCGAGCAGCGCCGGCAGACCGGTGTCGATGCCGTACGCGATGAGCGCGGGGCCAGCCACCTGCAGCGCCGTCGAGAGGACGATCACGAACATCGTGAGGATGACCCGGGCACGCACCGGGCGCACGAGCGAGCCGAGCAGCCGCAGCGAGCGAGCCCGCATCTGGCGAGACTCGCCGCGAGTGAAGTCGTCGCGCTCCTCGCCCTCGACGCCGACGACGCTCATCGGATTCCCTCCCCGTCCTGATCGATGACTCTGCTCTCGCGGTCGATCGCATCCTGCCGTCGGCTCTGCTCCTCCGCGAGGCGCAGCTCGCGCTCGGCACGCTCCTCTGCTGCGAGCTCCTCGTCCTCGAGCGACGAGATCACGTAGCGGTAGTGCTCGTTGCGCTGCAGCAGCTCCGAGTGGGTGCCGACGTCCGTGATCCGGCCCTCCTGCAGGAGGGCGACGCGGTCGGCCATCTGCACGGTCGACGGCCGGTGGGCGACGATGAGGCCCGTCGTCTTCGCAAGGACGCGGCGCAAGGCCGCCTCCACCAGGGCCTCGGTGTCGACGTCGAGCGCGCTCAGCGGGTCGTCCAGCACGAGCACCGCGGGGTCGGCCGCGACCGCGCGGGCGAGAGCGAGCCGCTGGCGCTGACCGCCCGAGAGGCTCAGGCCCTCCTCGCCGACGAGGGTCTCGAGACCGTTCGGCAGGTCGTAGGTGAAGCCCGCCTGGGCGATCTCGAGCGCCTCGGTGAGCACGCGCTCGGCCTCGCGTGCGGCGGCCGGGTCGTCGCTCTCGGTGAGGTCGGGGCGGCCGAGCAACACGTTGTCGCGCACGCTCGCCGAGAACAGCGTCGCATCCTCGAACGCCATTGCGACGTGGCGGCGCAGCTCTTCGCGCGTGAGGTCGCGAATGTCGACATCATCGAGAAGGATGCGCCCGCCCGTCACGTCGTACAGCCTCGTCGCGAGCGCCGAGAGCGTCGTCTTGCCGCTACCGGTGATACCGACGAGCGCCATCGTCTCGCCTGGCTCGAGGGTCAGGTCGATGCCGTCGAGGGTTCCGGGCAGGTCGGGCGCAGCATCCTGATAGCGGAATTCGACCTTGTCGAACGTGAGGCGTCCCGTGGGCTTCCGCAGCTCGCGCGGCGCCTCCGGATCGGTGATCGTGTTGACCTCGTCCATGACCTCGAAGAAGCGGTCAGTCGCCGTGCGCGCATCGAACGTCATCGAGAGCAGGAAGCCGATCGACTCGATCGGGAAGCGCAGCACCGTCGCCGTCGCGAAGAACGCGAACAGCTCGCCGACACTCAGCTCACCGGCCGCCGCGAGGGCGACGCCGCCCAGGAGGCACAGCGCGAACGCGACATCGGGGATGAGGACGAGCCAGAACCAGATGCCGGCGATCGCCTTGGCCTTCTCGATCTCGGTGCCGCGCAGCATCTCGGCCTGGTCGGCGAACTTCAGCAGCGAGTGCTTGCCGCGCCCGAACGCCTTGAGCACGCGGATGCCGTGCACGCTCTCCTCGACCGCCGTCGCCAAGTCGCCCTGCTGGTCCTGCGCGCGCCGCGCGATCACCGAGTACTTCTTCTCGAACAGGTAGCCGTAGATCCACAGCGGGATGCTCATGGCGAGGAAGAGCAGGCCGAGCCACAGGCTCCAGCTCAGCAGCACGGCGAAGCCGATGAGAATCGTGACCGTGTTGACGATGAGCAGCACGAAGCCGAACGACAGCCAGCGGCGGATGAGGTTGAGGTCGCTCACGGCGCGGCTCAGCAGCTGGCCCGACTGCCAGCGGTCGTGGAACGCGACCGGCAGATCCTGCAACTGCGCATACAGGCCGTTGCGCATGCGCGCCTCAATGTGCGTGCCCGGTGTGAGCACGAACCAGCGGCGCAGCATGATGAAGACGGCTTCGAGGACCCCCAGGCCCAGCACGAGCAGGCCGGCTGGCCAGATCTGAGAGGCATCGCCCGTGCTGAGCGGGCCGTCGACGAGGCCCTGCAGCACGATCGGGATGATGAGCGTCACGACTCCCGCGGCGAGCGCCGCGCCCATGCCCGCGTAGATCCACGTCATCGCCGGCTTCGCGTACGGGTAGATGCGCGCGATCGCCCGCATGGTGGACAAGCGGGGTGGAGCGGGCGTGGTCGTCGACACGGTGGATCCTCGAGTGAGCGCGGCGACCGCTTGTGGCGGTCGCACAGTGGTGTTGGCACGGTGGTGATGGTGCCGCAGAGACTCGGCGATGTCGAGCGCGCAGCCCTACAGACTATCCCTCAGCAGGCGCGCGCAGAAACGCGAGAGCGGATCGTTACCGCACGAGCACGCTCAGGCACGTAACGCACCCCTCGAGCTTCTCGAACTCGGAAATGTCGACCGTGATGACGCGGTATCCGAGCGAGCGGATGAGTTCCGCCGACTGCGGTGCACTCGCCGCCATGAGCACCGTGTGGTCGTCGAGGACGACGACGTGGCCGCCCTCCGGCTCAGGTACGGGCAGGAACGAGCGGAACATCGACACGTCATCCACCAGATCGGGATGCCCGATCACCGTGCCGTCGGGCAGTGCAGTCACGGCGCTCTTGAGGTGCAGCACCTTCGACACGGGCACCGCGACGACGCCGAGCCCGTGCCGCGCGGCGATGACACGCAGCTGCCGGATGCCCTCGGCGTTGGTGCGGCCACCTCGGCCCACGTAGAGCGTGCCGCCGACTGCGAGCACATCGCCGCCGTCGAGGGTTCCCGGCGCGACAATGCGCTCCAGGCGCAGACCCAGTTCACGCGCGGCGTGCTCGGCCGCCGCGGTCTCCGGCTGGCGTTCGACCGCGCCGGGCCGTGTGACAACCGCGGTGCCGCCGATGACAACGAGGGCGTCCTCGACGAAGACGCTGTCGGGCAGCTCGTCTGCGTGCGGCACGTCGACGAGGGTGAAGCCCTCTGCCCGCAGGGCCTCCACGTAGCCCTCCCACTGCGCGTCGGCCAGGTCGACGTCGACCTCCACGCGGTCCTGGTGCGTGAGCAGCCCCTCGGCCAAGCGCGGTGACGGCATGCGGACGAGCGCGAGGCGGCGCGCGGCCGTGGCCGAGGCATCCCGCGTCGTCATGACGCGACGGCCGATCGTCATGACCGCGAGCACGGCGATAACCTGGTACAGCAGGTTGAACCCGAGCACGCTCAGCCACAGGTAGTCGATGAGCTCTTGCGTGATCGGGTTGCCGGCGACGACGAGCGCGAGCAGCGCGCCGAACCACGACGAGAGAAGTGCCGCGAGCGTTCCCGTGCCGAGCGCGACCGCCCAGTGCCGGTAGATCGGGGCGAGGCCCGCGAGGGCGAGGAAGACGAAGAGCAGAATCGACGAGAAGCCGAAGATGCCGTTCACCTGCGCGAGCACCTCGAGGGTCGCGCCGTTGATCGCGGCGAAGAGCACGATCGTCACGAGGTGCGTCGTGACGGCGACCGCGAGGGCGGCGAGTGTGGAGTCGAGCAGGCGGCGGAGCATCGGAGTCATGCGTGCCACGCTAGCGCCCGCGCGACCGTGCTGAGACCGTCGAGGGGCGCCACCGGGCCGTGCGCTCAGTGGAAGAAGTGGCGCTCGCCCGTGAGATACATCGTCACCCCAGCGGCCTGCGCCGCCGCGACGACCTCCTCGTCGCGCACCGAGCCGCCGGGCTGCACGATCGCGCGCACTCCCGCGTCGAGCAGCACCTGCAGGCCGTCGGCGAAGGGGAAGAACGCGTCGCTCGCGGCGACCGAGCCGCGGGCCCGGTCGCCGGCGCGCGACACCGCGAGGTGGCACGAGTCGACCCGGTTGACCTGCCCCATGCCGACGCCGACGGATGCTCCGCCCGACGCCAGCAGAATCGCGTTCGACTTCACGGCGCGGCACGCGCGCCACGCGAACTCGAGATCAGCGAGGGTCGCGTCGTCGGCCGGCCCTCCCGCCGCGAGCTGCCACGTCGATGCGGGCGCGAACGAGTGGTCGGCCTCCTGCCGCAGCAGCCCCCCGCTCACCTGCCGCAGCTCGACGGCCGGCAGGGTGAACCCGGTCGGCAGCTCGAGCAGGCGGATGTTCTTCTTCTCGCTGAGCAGGGCCCGCGCCTCGGGCTCGAAGCCGGGAGCGACGACGACCTCGGTGAAGATCGGCGCGATCGACTCGGCGGCCGCGAGCGTGACGACGCGGTTGGCGGCGATGACGCCGCCGAAGGCGGAGACGGGGTCGCACGCGTGCGCGGCGGCGTGGGCGTCGGCGATCGACGCGCCCACGGCGATGCCGCACGGGTTGGCGTGCTTGATGATCGCGACGGCGGGGGCTTCGTGGTCGTAGGCGGCGCGCACGGCGGCATCGGCGTCGACGTAGTTGTTGTACGACATCTCCTTGCCGTGCAGCTGCGTGGCCTGCGCGATGCCCGCGCCCCCGTCCGTTCGGTAGAGGGCCGCCGACTGGTGGCTGTTCTCGCCGTAGCGCAGCACCTGCTGCAGTCGCGCGTGCACGTCGACGGTCGCGGGGCTGCCGTCCCCCGCTGGGCCCGACGCCGAGACGGCGTCGGTCGCTGGCGTCGCGCGAAGCCCAGAAATGGGCTTCGCCTCAGCTCCGCGCGCGCGCACCCCGAGGTTCTCGGCGAACCACCCGGCGACAGCGGTGTCGTACGCAGCGGTGTGCGCGAAGGCTTTCGCCGCGAAGCGCTGCCGCTGCAGCAGGGTGGTGCCGCCGAGCGTCACGGCCTTCGTCACCTGGTGGTAGTCGGCCGGGTCGACGATGATCGCCACATTGGCGTGGTTCTTCGCGGCGGCGCGGACCATCGCGGGCCCGCCGATGTCGATCTGCTCGACGATCGCGCTCGCCTCCGCACCGCTCGCGACGGTCTCCACGAAGGGGTACAGGTTGACGATCACGAGGTCGAACGGCGCGATGCCGAGCTCGGCGAGCTGCGCCTCGTGCGACGCGAGCCGCAGGTCGGCGAGAATGCCGGCGTGCACGCTCGGGTGCAGAGTCTTGACGCGCCCGTCGAGCGTCTCGGCGAAGCCCGTGACGGCGGAGACCTCGGTGACGGCATGACCGGCTTCGGCGATCGTCGCCGCCGTCGAGCCGGTCGACACGATCTCGACGCCCGCCCCCGCGAGCGCCGCAGCGAGCTCGAGCAGACCGGTCTTGTCGCTCACGCTGATGAGCGCACGGCGCACGGGGATCGCGTCGCGCTCACGGTAGAGGGCGGGGTCGTGAACGGGGCCGGCCATGAGGGTCTCCAAGGGTAGGTACGGGGTCGTGGGGTCAGGAGGAGCGGGGCGCGGATGCTGCGCCGAGGTCGATCGACCCGTCGGCGATGCCCCGCACGACGTCGATGAGCAGGCGCCGCTCGACGGGCTTGATGCGCTCGTGCAGCGCGTGCTCGGTGTCGCCGGGCAGTACGGGCACGCGCTCCTGAGCGAGGATCGGGCCAGTGTCGACTCCCGCGTCGACGGCGATGACGCTCGCGCCGGTCTGCGTGGCGCCCGCGGCGAGCGCGTCGCGCACGGCGTGCGCGCCGGGGAAATCGGGCAGGTACGCGGGGTGGGTGTTGATGAGCCCGGGGGCGAGCGCGGTGACGACGCCCGCGGGCAGAAGCCGCATGAGGCCGCTCAGCACGACGAGGTCGGCACCCCACGGTGCGAGGGCCGCGAGCAGCTCGTCACCCCAGGCCTCGCGCGTGGGGTACGCCGAGTAGGGAACCGTGAAGGAGGGGATGCCGAAGACCTCGGCGTGGGCGAGCCCGTCGGCGTCACGGTCGGCGCCGACCGCGACGACGTGCGCGGGGTAGGAGTCGTGGCGGCACTCCTCGAGCAGAGCGCGCAGGTTCGACCCGCCGCCGGAGATCAGCACAGCGACCCTCAGCACGCGACTCTCACCACCACGCCAGGCTAGCGGCTGCGCGCGAGCCCAGTTGGCGGCTGCGCGCGGGCCGAGCTAGCGCCCACGCGCGGGCGCGGCGGGCCGGGGTGCTCGCGCGCCGGCGGCGAGCAGGCCGAGGGTGACTCCGATGAGCGTTTCGGCGAGCATCCAGACCCCGACGGCTACCGGGTCGGGGCCGACCACCGCGAGGCGACCGGGCCCCGCCGCACCCGCGGCGAGCCAGGCGAGGAAGCCCATGGCGAGGCCCGCGATGATCGCCGCGAGCAGGCCCGTGAGCACCGACCAGCCGACCCGCGCCCCGAGCGGGAGGTCGTACGCGTAGGCGCGGCCGAAGGCGGCCGCGAGGCGCGGGCGCACGGCGAGGCCGGCCGCGAACGCCGCGACGACGGGCACGAGCAGGGTCAGGTAGCCGAGCGGCGACTCCCCGGCGGGCAGCGCCCCCAGCAGGGGGATGGCCGGCAGCGGCCCGAGAGAGACGGCGACGGGGCTCACGATCGACCCCGCGCCGAGCGCGAAGCCCGGCCCGATGAGCCACGACGCCGACCACAGCACGACCGTCGGCAGCAGCGCGAGCTGCCCGAGCGTGAGCGCGAGCCCGCCGAGCACGCCCGCCTGCACGCTCTCGTAGAGCGCGATGACCTGCCCGAAGCCGAGCACGAGCGCCGTGGTCGTGAGCAGGGAGCCCGCGAGCACCACGGTGGCGACGGCACCGAGGCCCGCGCGCAGTGCGGCGCCGCCGATGCCGGTGAGCAGGGGCGGAGCATCCGCGATGAGCTGCCGCAGGCGCACGCGCGCCGGGTTGGTCGCGCCGATCGAGCCGATCGCGACGCCGAGCCCGTAGACGAGGGCGGGGAACATCGCCCCCTGCCACCGCGACGGCAGGGCGGCGGGATGCCCGGCGCTGAGCACCACGAGGGCCGAGAGCACGAGCACTCCTGTGACCGCCACGAGCTCGCCGAGGATGCGGTGCGGCTCTGCCCGCAGCCGACGCCCGAGGCGGACTCCGAGCAGCGCCGTGAGCAGGGCGAAGCCGAGCAGCGCGAGCGTGACGGCGAACGGATCGCCGACGCCATCCACTCCGAGCGCGAGGGCCGTCACCGGGTCGAGCTGGAAGGTGATGGTGACCCCGTGGCCGAGCAGCCACAGGTCGGCGGCGGCGCGCCAGAAGATGATCCAGTCGAGCTGGAAGCCGAACTGCGCCGCCCACAGCACGGTGCCGAGGGCGAGCGGAATGCTGAGCCCAACGCCCACGACGAGCAGCGCCTCGAGGGCGGCGAGAGTGGCGGTGAGGCGACGAGTCATGTGCTCGCGAGCCTACTGGCGGGGCGCTCGTCAGCGGCTCGACCGCGCCGAGCCCGGTCAGGTGAGAGCGGTCAGCCGAGGACCGCCCGTGCCCCGTCGCGCGCGCCCTGCGCGTCGGGGGCGGCGACCGCCGCAGCTGCCGCGCGACGACAGTCGTCGAGGCTCAACTCGGCGAGACGCCGCCCCACCGGGGTGATCGCGCGCGCCGCCATCGAGAGGCTCGTGACGCCGAGCCCGACGAGCACGGCGCCGAGAGCGGGGTCGGCCGCGGCCTCCCCGCACACGCCGACCGGGGTCGCCGTCGCAGCACCCGCCTCGCCGACGAGACCGATGAGGCGCAGCAGGGCGGGCTGCCACGGGTCGGCGAGGTCAGCGAGATCGCCGAGCATGCGGTCGGCGGCGAGCGTGTACTGCGCCAGGTCGTTCGTGCCAATGCTCACGAAGTCGACGACGGCCATGAGCTCGCGCGCGGTGAGGGCCGCCGCGGGCGTCTCGATCATGACGCCGACCGAGCCGATACCGGCGCTGCGGGCTCGCGCCGCGAAGTCGTGAGTCTCGGAGAGCGTCGCGATCATGGGCGCCATGACCCAGATCTCGGCGGCCTCGTGGCGCGCGGCCTCGGCGATGGCGGCGAGCTGCCGATCGAGCACCTCGGGGTTGCGCCGCGCCGTGCGCACGCCGCGCACTCCCAGTGCGGGGTTGGGCTCGTCGTCGGCGGTGAGGAATGGCAGCGGCTTGTCGCTGCCGGCGTCGAGGGTGCGCACGACGACGCGCTGGCCGGGAAACGCTGCGAACACCTGGCGGTACTCGGAGACCTGCTGCGGGATGCTCGGCTCGGCTTCGCGGTCCAGAAAGCAGAACTCGGTGCGGAACAGCCCGACCCCTTCGGCGCCGCGCTCCACGGCGCGAGCCACATCGCGCGGCGCCCCGACGTTCGAGCCCAGCACCACGCGGTGTCCGTCGCTCGTCGCGCCCGGCCCCACGAAGGGCGGGGTCGTGAGCACGCCCGTCGCGGTCGCCTGGGCGGTCGCATCGGGGTCGACGAGCACCTCGCCCGTCTCACCGTCCACGAGCACGAGTGTGCCGTCGACGAGCGACGTGGCATTGGCGCGGCCGACGACGGCGGGCAGTCCCAGTTCGCGCGCGATGATCGCGGTGTGCGAAGTCGGGCCGCCCTGCTCCGTAACGATCGCGAGGCAGATCGCGGGGTCGAGCGTGACGGTGTCGGCGGGCGCGAGGTCGTCGGCGACGAGTATGTAGGGCTCGCGGCGCTCGGGAACCCCGGGCGGTTGCTCCCCCGTGATCGCCGCGAGCACTCGGTTGCGCACGTCGAGCAGGTCGGTCACGCGCTCGGCGAAGACACCACCCGCGCGACGGTACTGACCGGCGAGGTCGTCTGCGGTCTCCCACGTGGCGCGAGCGGGTGTCAGTCGCGAGCGCCGGATGCGCGGCTCCATGCCCGCCGCCCACGCGTCATCCCGCGCCATCGCAGCGGTCGCCTCCAGCACCGTGCGGCGCTCACCGCTCACGCTCGCCGCGCGTGCCTCGTAGTCGACCGCGACACGCTCGCGTGCCTCGGCCGCCTCGGCAAGGGCCGCCTCGAGTTCGTCCTCCGGTAGCCGCTCGGCAGCGTCGGGCTCCGACACGGAGCGGCGCAGCACGACGACGGGGCCGATCACGCGACCGGCGCTCACGCCGAGCGGGCCGGTGCCTCGACGCTCGGCGGGTGCGAGTGCCGCAGTTGCGGTTGCTTCGCTTGCCGAAGGGGCGCCCGCGGCCGTCAGGTCAGCGAGCTCCTCGCCGAAGCCCTCCTCGATGAGGCGCCGTACTTCCTCGACCGCAGCGCCCGCCTGAAGGCCGCGGGCCGCGATGCGCACGAGGGTGCCCGGGCCGGCGGCGAGTGTCGCGATGCCGATCGGGCTCGCAGCCGACACCGGGGGGCGATCGCCGACCGCGAGGGTGACCTCGGCGTCGAAGCCGGGCACGATTCCTGCGATGACCGAGGCGGGCCGCGCGTGGAGGCCAGCGACGTTGCGCACGGTCGCCTGGGCTTCGGCGTCGGGGACATCGGGCTCGTTCGCCTGCGCGTCAGCGGCGCCGTTCTCGGCACCGGGCTCGTCGCTCCTCCCACCGGACTGACCGCCGAGATGCTCGAGCTTGGGGCGCAGGGCGCCGCTCGCCTCCTCCGCGACCTCGTCGAGCGCCGCTCCCCCGGCCGCGCGGACGACGGCCGCGAGCAGTCCCTCGACGAAGGGCGCAGCAACGAGGCGCACGCGCTCGACGAGGCCCGAGTCGACGAACTCGAGCGCGAGCTCGGCGCTCATGATGGCCGAGCCCAGGTCCATGATGACGACGACCCCGTCGCCGGAATCCACCTCGGCGATGGCCGCGGCGATGCGCGCGGCATCGGTGCCGGTGCCGCCATCCGCCGTGCCCGCGGCGGCCGCGATCGCGGGCCCGCCGTCGCTCGTCATCTCGAGGGCGAGCGCGATGGCGGCCTCGGCGAGCGCGGGACTGTGCGAGACGGCGACGACACCGACGGGGCTCATGCGGCCGTGACCTCCGCGAGGGCCTCGAAGAGCAGAGCGGTCGAGGTCGCGCCCGGGTCGAGGTGACCGGCGCTGCGCTCGCCCAGGTAGCTCGCGCGCCCCTTGCGGGCCACGAGCGGCTCGGTCGCATCCCGACCGGTCGCGGCGGCATCGCGGGCCGCGGCCGTCGCCTCCTCGAGGGACGCGCCCGCGGCGACCGCAGCATCCATCGCGTCGAGGGCAGGGGAGAGCGCGTCGAACATGGTCTTGTCGCCCGCCTCGGCCTTGCCGCGCGCGACGACGCCCTCGAGGCCGGCGCGCAGGGCAGCGGCGAGCGCGGCCGCATCGCACTCCGAGACCGGGCCCGCCGCCATGCCGACGCGCAGGAAGAACGTGCCGTAGAGCGGCCCGCTGGCGCCGCCGACCGAGGTGACAAGGGTCATGCCGACCGTCTTGAACAACTCGTCGGCGGTCGCCGCGGGCGATTCCCCCACCTTGGTCATGACGGCCGCCATGCCGCGAGCCATGTTCGACCCGTGATCGGCATCGCCGATCGCGGAATCCAGCTCGGTCAGGTACGCCGTCTGCTCGTCGATGCGGGCGCGAAAGCTCTCGAGCCAGCGGACGAAGCCGTCCAGGGTGAGGGTCGTGCTCATGATGCTCCTTCTGATGGTGTGTCGGGTGGGTGCCGCGGCCGCTCAGCGGCCCCAGCGCAACCCGGCCGTCTCGACGGGGGCGTCCCACAGCGAGAGCAGCTCGTCGTCGGCGCGCAGCACCGTGACCGAGCAGCCCGCCATGTCGAGCGAGGTGATGTAGTTGCCCACGAGGTTACGGGCGATCGTGACACCGTGCTTCTGCAGGATCGCCGCGACCTCGCCGTACATGAGGTACAGCTCGATGAGCGGCGTGCCGCCCATGCCGTTGAGCATGACGATCGTCGGCGAGCTGCCGAAGTCGAGATCAGCCAGGATCGGCTCGACGAGCTGCTCGGCGATGTGGTGCGCGTCGGCGAGCGGCACGCGGTGGCGGCCGGGCTCGCCGTGGATGCCCACGCCGATCTCCATCTGGTCGTCCGGCAGATCGAAGGTCGGCTTGCCCGCCGCCGGCACCGTGCAGCTCGTGAGGGCCATGCCCATCGAGCGGCCTTCGCCGTTGACCTTCTCCGACAGCGCGACGAGGTCGTCGAGGCTGCGACCCTGCTCGGCCGCGGCCCCCACGATCTTCTCGAGGAGCACGGTGAGGCCGACCCCTCGACGCCCCGCCGTGTACAGGGAGTCCTGCACGGCGACATCGTCGTTGACGACGATCGTCTTGACATCGACGCTCGCCTCCATCGCCGCGAGCTCGGCAGCCATCTCGAAGTTCATGACGTCGCCCGTGTAGTTCTTGACGATGTGCAGCACTCCGGCGCCGCGGTCGACCTCCTTGGTCGCCGCCTGCATCTGATCGGGGGTCGGGGAGGTAAAGACCTCGCCGGCACACGCCGCGTCGAGCATCCCGAAGCCGACGAAGCCGCCGTGCAGCGGCTCGTGACCCGACCCGCCGCCGCTCACGAGGGCAACCGTGCCCTGGTCTTTCGGGGTGGCGCGGTAGATGACGCGGCCTGCGTGATCGACCCGAAGGTCGGCGTGCGCCGCCTCGATGCCTTTGAGGGCGTCGGCGAGCACCGCCTCGGGTGCGTTGATGAGCTTCTTCATCGGGTCCTCTCTCCGTCTTCCTTCGCCAGGGTCTCCTTGAGACCAGTCTTGTCGTTCGTGGTGTGAGCGATCAGGGCGAACGTGAGTGCCGCGAGAACACCCGCGAGCAACTCGGCTCCGACGTAGACCGGCCACTGCTCCCACGCGACCTCGCCGCCGAGAATCTGCTGCACGAGCATGGGGCCCGTCGTGCGCGCAGGGTTGATCGAGGCGCCCGTGGTCGGAGCGACCGGGATGATCGCCGCGAACACGACGAAGCCGATCGCGAGCCCCGCCCAGCCGGGGGCGGCCTTGCGGTAGATGACGCCGAAGACGGCGAACACCAGCAGGAAGGTACCCACGAACTCGGCGAAGAACGCCTGGTACCAGGGCGTCTCGCTCGAGTAGCTCGCGACGCCGAGGCCGACCTCGCTCGCGCGCATGCCGAGCACGCCCACGATCGTGAAGGCACCGACGACAGCGCCGAGCAGCTGCGCGGCGACGTATTCGGGCACCTGCCGCCACGGGAACTTGCCCGCGACCGCGAGCCCGAGCGTGACCGCGGGGTTGATGTGGTTGCCCGAGATGTAGCCGAACACGTAGACCGTGACGACGACGATGGTGCCGAACGCGAGCGAGATCATGCCCAGATCGGCCATCGTGAACGGAGCGTCCCCATTCACGATGAGTGTTGCCGGCACCGAGCCCACCCCGACGAAGACGAGGAAGGCCGTGCCCAGGAACTCGGCGGCAAGCTTCTGCCAACGCCGGTTGTCATCCATATGTGCTCCTTCGAACATGCGGATCATCGACGGGCTCCGTGCCCAACGCACCGGCACATTTTCCGGAACGTCATTCGATAATGTCGAATATGCCCCCAGAAATGGGCGCATGTCAAGTGGTTCTTTGGTACGAATCTCGACAAGACCGTGCGCATAATGGACGAATCCCTCGAAAGGCTCACCGGTGATCCAGGCAATAGACCGCGCAGCGCGCGTGCTCTCCTCCCTGCAGGGCGCCCGCCACCTCGGTATCACCGAGCTCGCCGGCATTCTCGAGCTGCCCCCCTCAACCGTGCACGGCATCGTCAAGTCGCTGCAGGCCCACGGCCTCGTCGCCAAAGAGCCCGGCAGTCAGCGGTACATGCTCGGCCCAGCACTCTTGAAGCTCTCGAACGTCTACCTCGACACTCTCGACGTGCGGGCCCGCGCGATGCGCTGGACGCGCGAGCTCGCACGCCGCACCGGCCTCTCGACCCGGCTCGGGGCTGAGCTCTTCGACGAGGTCATCATCATTCACCACAACCGTCGGCCCGACGGCAGCCAGCAGATGCTCGAGACGGGCATCACGATCCCCTCGCACGCCTCGGCGCTGGGCAAGGTACTGCTCGCCTATCACCCGTCGGCGGCCGATGAACTGCTCGCGAAGCCGCTGCGCAGCCTCACCGGCGACACCGTCACCGACCCCGCAACGCTGCGCCTGCAGCTCGCGAGCGTCGCCGAGCGTGCGCTGGCCATGGAGGAAGACGAGGCGGTGCTCGGTGAATCCTCCGTCGCGGTGCCCGTCGCCGACCGCAGCGGCACCGTCATCGCCGCGGTCTCGGTCGTCATGCCCTCAAGCGAGTGGCCGCCCGAGGCGGGCGTGCTCAACGACCTGCGCGAGACCGCCCGCAACATCTCGCGCGAGCTCGGCTACAGCGAGTGGCCGCCCCGCGTCGTTCCGAACGACGACTGAGTGTCGCGCGCGAGGTCGCGCGACGCCCACGACACGCACGACGCCCACGACGCACACCACACTGGGTAGCGTGAGGATGTGCCCCCGAGACACCGCTCCATCCGCGTCGAGATCGTGATCGCGGCCGACCTCGACACGGTCTGGCGACTCACGCAAGACCCTGAGTCGCACGCACGATGGGACGCGCGCTTCAGCCGCATCGTGCCCACCGAGCAGGGAGAGGGCGGCCTCTGGCGGTTCCAGTACGAACGCGGGATGCTCGTGCACACGATCCGCGGAACCGGCATCTCACTCGGCTCCCGCCTCGGCGCCGACGGCGCCCGCACCTCCGCGCTGCGCTTCACGACCACCGACCGGCTCTCGCCGCTGCGCGACGGCCGCGGCTACTGGCGGTACGAACCCGTCGCCGGCGGCGTGCGCTTTCTCACCGGCTACGACTACGAGCCCGGCTGGGGCGCGCTGCTCGACCGCGTTCTCATTCGACCGCTTGTCGCGTGGATGACGGCCTACAGCTTCGCGCGGCTGCGACGGTGGGCTGAGCGCGGCGAGGAGCCCGAGCGCTGGCCGCTCTGGCTGGCCGTGCTGCCCTGGCCGCGCGACCGGCCGCACGCCTCCGACTGCACGTGGAGCATCGGACGCCCCGCCGCGATGGCGGATGCCCCGGCCGACCTCGCCGCGCTGGCGGCGCCGTGAGCACCCCCGACCCCGGGCCGCGCGACTCCGTGCGCGAAGAAGGGCCCGACACCCGCAGCATCTTCGCGCGCGCGATGGGCGCCGACTTCGACCGGCTGCACCCCATGCTGCGGAGACGCTTCGGCGTCAGCCTCGCGGCAGGCTACGCCTGCGTCGGTCGCGGCGTCATGGCGAGCATCCGGCGCGGGCCGTGGTGGACGGTGCCGTTCCTGCACATCGGGCGCATCCGCAACATCCTCGCCCCCTACCCGGGCGAGAACGTTCCCTTCACCGTCGAGAACTACGCCTACCGCGACCCCTTCGGGCGCGAGACGGTGACATTCGTGCGCACCTTCGACTACCCGCATCACCCCGAGCGGCCCGGGCGTTTCGACGCCACCATGATCCTCGGCGCGACGGGTCGCATCGTCGACTACCTCGGCACGCACCAGCACCTCGCCGTCGACCTGGACCTCGCGGTCGAGGAGGACGGCTCGCTGCACCTGCGGTCGGATGCTCAGCGCTTCTCCGCCGGCCCCCTCGCGTTCCCCTTCCCGATGCTCTTCTCGGGACGCGCCGACCTGCGCGAGTCGTTCGACGACGAGGCCGGCGAGTACGTCATCCGGCTCGAGGTGCGCAACCGCACGTTCGGGTTCCTCTTCGGCTACGAGGGCCGCTTCACGTGCGAGTTCCCGGCCGCGGTCGAGGCGCCCGCGCACGTCCTCCCCCGGCGGCACGACCGCCGCGAGTAGACACGTGAGCTACGGCGCGACGCGCACCCCGAACGCACGGCGGTAGGCCTGCGGCGTCGTGCCGAGCGCGCGCGTGAAGTGGTGCCGCAGCGTTGCCGAGGAGCCGAAGCCGCACACGCGCGCGACCTCCTCGACGGGGGCGTCCGACTCCTCCAGCAGCTGCTGCGCGCGCAAGAGACGCTGCCGGTTGAGCCACGCGGCGGGGCTCTCGCCGAGCTCGGCGCGGAACCGTCGGGCGAAGGTGCGCTCCGACATGAGCGCTCGGCGGGCGAGGCGCTCGACCGAGTGGTCGTCGCCGAGGTGGTCGAGCATCCAGTCGGTGAGCTCGGCGAGGCTCGTGCCGCCGTGCTGCAGCTCGGGTTGCTGGATGTACTGGCTCTGCCCGCCATCGCGCTGCGGTGGCACGACCATGCGCCGCGCGATCACTGACGCCGCGGCAGCACCGTGCTCGCGCCGCACGAGGTGCAGGCACGCGTCGATGCCGGCCGCGGTGCCCGCGCCCGTGATGACACGTCGATCCTCGACGAACAGCACGTCGGGGTCGACGACCGTCCGGGGGTAGGTGCGCTGCATCTCGTCCGCATACATCCAGTGGGTCGTGCTGCGGCGACCGTCGAGGATGCCCGACTCACCCAGCACGAACGACCCGCTGCAGACGCTCAGCACCCAGGCTCCCCGCGCCTCCGCCGCGCGGATCACCTCGAGGTACCGCTCGTCCACCGGCCCGATGCTGCGCGCCGCGACCGCGATGAGGTCGGCGTCGGCGGCCACGGAGAGGTCGTCGGTCACGAGGATGTCGAAGCCGAGGCTCGTGCGCACGGCCCCGGGGTCGGCTGTGGCGACGCGGAAGTCGAACGCGGGCGCACCCGAGCTGCTGCGGTCGATGCCGAACACCTCGCACAGCACACCAAACTCGAAGGGCGCGAGGCCGGGGATCGCGAGGGCGACCACGCGATGCAGCATGACGAATCCCGTCTTGGCAGATTATTGATGGACAATGGCAATCCTGCCACTCGTGGCGGATTTTATCCAGTCATAGATTTTCTGCCATGACCACGATGTTCTTCGTCCTTCTGGCACTCCTCGCCGTCATCGGCGTCACGGCGACCGTCACCGCGATCCTGCGCGACGGCTACCGCAGGGTTCCGATCGCCCGTCCGTTGCGCGAGTACGAGCGCGACGACCACTACCGCGCCTGAGCTCGGGCGCCCACGACCGTGCGGGGTGACACACGCCCGCCTCCCCGCACACAGCGACGGCCCTGCCGCCCCCTCCAGGGGGTCGGCAGGGCCGTCGTCTGCTGAGTGCGGTCGCCGCTTACAGCGCGGCGATGACCTCGCGCATGAGGGAAGCCGTCTCGCTCGGCGTCTTGCCGACCTTGACGCCCGCGGCCTCGAGGGCCTCCTTCTTGGCCTGCGCGGTTCCCGCGGAGCCGGAAACGATGGCACCGGCGTGGCCCATGGTCTTGCCCTCGGGGGCGGTGAAGCCCGCGACGTAGCCCACGACGGGCTTCGTGACGTTGGCCTTGATGAAGTCAGCCGCGCGCTCCTCGGCGTCACCGCCGATCTCGCCGATCATGACGATCGCCTTCGTCTCGGGGTCGGCCTCGAATGCCGCGAGGGCATCGATGTGCGTGGTGCCGATGATGGGGTCGCCGCCGATGCCGATCGCGGTCGAGAAGCCCAGGTCGCGCAGCTCGAACATCATCTGGTAGGTGAGCGTGCCCGACTTGGAGACGAGACCGATCGGGCCCTTGCCCGTGATCGTCGCGGGCGTGATGCCCGCCAGGGACTCCTCCGGCGTGATGATGCCGGGGCAGTTCGGGCCGATGATGCGCGTCACGTTGTTGTGCGCCTGCGCCGTCGCCCAGATGTCGGCGGAGTCCTGCACGGGGATGCCCTCGGTGATGATGACCAGCAGCGGGATGCCCGCCTCGATGGCCTCGATCGCGGCGTCCTTCGCGAAGGCCGGGGGCACGAAGGCGATCGACACGTCGGCGCCCGTGCTCGACATCGCCTCGGCGACCGAGCCGAAGACCGGCAGCTCGAGGGCCGAGCCGTCCTTCGCGGAGTGCTCGACCGTCGTGCCGGCCTTGCGCGCGTTCACGCCGCCGACGATCTGGGTGCCCGCCTTGAGCATGAGCGCGGTGTGCTTGGTGCCCTCGCCGCCCGTGATGCCCTGGACGATGACCTTGGAATCCTTGGTGAGGAAGATCGACATTGTTCTCGTATCCCTTACTTCGCAGCCAGTTCAGCAGCCTTGTCGGCGCCCTCGTCCATGGAGCTCGCGAGCGTCACGAGCGGGTGAGCGGCCTCCGCGAGGATGCGGCGGCCCTCCTCGACGTTGTTGCCGTCGAGTCGGACGACGAGCGGCTTGGTCGCCGCGTCGCCGAGAATCTCGAGGGCCTTGACGATGCCGTTCGCGACGGCATCGCACGAGGTGATGCCGCCGAAGACGTTGACGAACACGCTCTTGACCTGGGCGTCGCCGAGGATCACATCGAGACCGGCCGCCATGACGGTCGCGGATGCTCCGCCGCCGATGTCGAGGAAGTTCGCCGGCTTGACGCCACCGTGGGCCTCGCCCGCGTAGGCGACGACGTCGAGCGTCGACATGACGAGACCCGCGCCGTTGCCGATGATGCCGACCTCGCCGTCGAGCTTGACGTAGTTGAGGTCGTGCTCCTTGGCCTTCGCCTCGAGCGGATCGCCCTGCTCGCCGCCCGCCCACTCTGCCTGATGCGGGTGGCGGAAGCCGGCGTTCTCGTCGATCGAGACCTTGCCGTCGAGCGCGATGATGTCGCCAGCGCCCGTGAGCACGAGCGGGTTCACCTCGACGAGCGTCGCATCCTCGTCGTCGAAGACGCGGTAGAGGCTCACGAAGACCGGGGCGACCTTCTCGACGAGCTCCTCCGAGAAGCCGCCCTGACGGGCGATCTCGCGCGCCGTGTCGAGGTCGATGCCCGTCAGCGGGTCGACGTGCACCTTCGCGAGGGCATCGGGGCGCTCCTCCGCGAGCTGCTCGATCTCGACACCGCCCTCGACGCTGCAGAGCGAGAGGTAGGTGCGGTTCGCCCGGTCGAGGAGCACCGAGAAGTAGTACTCCTCGGCGATGTCGGCGCCCGCCGCGACCATGACGCGCTGGACGACGTGGCCCTTGATGTCGAGGCCGAGGATGTCACGGGCGTGAGCCTCGGCCTCGTCGGCCGTCTTGGCGACCTTCACGCCGCCGGCCTTGCCGCGCCCGCCGACCTTGACCTGGGCCTTGACGACCGTGACGCCGCCGATCTTCTCGGCTGCGGCCCTCGCCTCCTCAGGGGTGTCGGCGATGACGCCGGGAAGCACGGGAACCCCGTACTTCTCGAAGAGGTCTCGGGCCTGGTACTCGAAAAGATCCACGGTGTTTCATCCCATCCGCGTGCACAACATTGGAAGTGGTCGATGCGGTCTCTCGATGTCGAGATTTCTCGATGTCGAGACAAATCCGCGTCCAACTTTAGCGTGCTCGCCGCAGCCTCAAGACCGCGAGGCCCTTCTCGCTCAGTCGTCGCGCCGCACGACGACGACCGTGACGTCGTCGGAGGAGGTGCCGCGGGCACGCGTGCGCAGAGCATCCACGACCTCCTGCGAAGAGGACGCGAGCAGGGCGAGCGCCGCCACGCGATCCAGGCCGTCGAGCGAGCCGTCGTACAGATCGAGCACGCCGTCGCTCGCCGCCACGAGCGTGTCTCCAGGCTCCAGCGTGATCGTCTGCTCCTCCCACTCCGTGTCGATGTCGACGCCGAGGGGCGGAGAGTGCGAGCGCAGGCGCTCGATCGTGCCGTCCGTGCGCGCGATGACCGTCAGGCCGTGCCCGGCATCCACGAAGGTGACCTCGCCCGAGTCCATGTCGACGCGCGCGTGGAAGAGCGTCACGAACAGGCCCGTCGTGTCGAGGTCGGCGTTGAGGGAGGCCGCCGCGAGGTTGACGGCGCCCGTGACATCGCCGAAGCGCGCCGCCGACCGCAGCACCGCGCGCACCGTCGCCGCGATGATCGCCGCCGCGATGCCCTTTCCCATCGTGTCGGCGAGCGTGATCGCCGCACCTTCCCCGACCGGGTACCAGTCGTAGAAGTCGCCGCCGACCGCCCTCGCGGGCTGGCAGAAACCGGCGATGTCCCACCCCGGCATGCTCAGCATCTTCGACGGCAGCAGGCCCTGCTGCACCTCGGCGGCGCGCGAGAGCTCCTGGCTCACCGAGAGCTCCTGCTGCACCCACGAGGCGAGGTCGCGCAGCATCGCCTGCTCGCGCTCGGTGAAGGCACGGGGGCGGGGGTCGTAGATGCAGAACGCGCCGATGCGCTCCCCCGTCGCCGCGTAGAGCGGGTGGCCCGCGTAGAAGTTAATGAGACCGTCCTGCGCGCGATCCGCGTACGCGGGATCGGCTGTCAGCTCCGGCACCACGAGAGTGTCGTCGCCCATGATCGTGTCAGTGCACACGGAGCTCTCTCGCGGCATCTCCACGACCGCATCGCCGGCGACGGACTTCGCCCACTGGCGGTCGCCGTCGATGAGGTTGATCGCCGCTGACTGCACGCCGAACAGGCTCTTCGCGAGGCGCGTCACGCGATCGAAGCGCTCCTCGGGCGACGTATCGAGGATGCCCAGCTCCTCGAGCGCGCGCTGCCGGGCCATCTCGTCGATGACCCCGGTGATCGACACCGAGGGCATGCCGCGCGTCGACGACCGATCCGTATCGGGCGCCTCACGGCCGCGCACGAGAGTCCAGTGGTTGAAGCCGTCGACGCGGCGGTGCTCGACCGTGTCGACGAGAGCCTTCATGAGGGGGATTCCCCGGCCGGACTCGGCGAGAGCATCCGCCTCGGGCATCTCGCGCCCCTCGAGATCGACGTGATCGACCTCGCCGGAGTCGCTCAGCGTCGCCTCCAGACGGTCCTGGTAGGCGATGACCGTGAGGGTCGCGTGCACGCCTTGCCCGCGGTTGGCGTGCTGGATGACGTTCGCCGTGAGCTCGATGATCGCCGTCTCGAGCGACATGCGGTCTCGCGCGCTCAGGTCAGGCACGCTGCCCCACACCGAGTCGAGCAGATCGTGCACGGTGTCGACCGTGTCCGGCGGCGCGGTGAGCCGCAGGGTGCGGGTCACCATGTCAGGCATCGGCGTATGCGCTCTCCACGCTGTCGAAGCTGCGCAGCACGCCGGCCATGTTGGTGAGCTCGAGCACGAGCTCCACCTGCTCGGTCGGCTTCACGAGCCGCACATCGCCCCCCGCTTCGCGCGCCGTCTTCATGCCCGCGATGAGCGCGCCGAGCCCCGAGGAGTCGAGGAAGACGACCTGCTCGAGTGTGATGGCGACTCGAGGTCTGTTGTCGTCCACGGCGGACTGGATGGCCTCGCGCACGCGCGCTGCCGTGACCATGTTGAGTCGCCCGCTCACACTGATCTCCGTCACGCCCTGGGGGTGCGGAATGATCGAGATGTCCATGAAGGCCTCCTGACGTCGGTCATGCCATTGTCCCTGCTGGGGCCGCTCCAGCCCGGCAGGCTGGCGGGGTTCGACGCGGCCCTAGAGTTTTTCGATCGGGTTCAACGCGGACGAGCGTTGAACAGACAGGTGGGCTCGAAAAGCTCTCAGAGCTTTTCGATCGGACTTATTTTCACGAGCAGGCGCTTGCGCCCCGCCTTCTCGAACTGCACTTCGGCGATCGACTTCGCGCCGTTCTGCGTCACGCTCGTCACCGATCCGTCGCCGAAGTCGGCGTGCCGGATGCGGTCTCCCACCTCGAGCGTCAGGTCACCGTTGTCGCGCACCTTCGCCGTGACCGTGTTCGCCCACTCCTTCTTCGGCTTCCCCGGCGGCAGCGACGTGCTGTACCCGAACTTCGGCGTGCCCGACCCTCCGAGCGCGCGCTGGCCGCCCCCGGTCGTGCGCGTGCCCATGCCGGGGGCATCCCGCCAGTCGATGAGTTCGGCAGGAATCTCCTGCAGGTACCGGCTCGGGGCCGCGACCTGCGTGTCGCCGAACGTCGTGCGGGTCATCGCGAGGCTCAGGTGCAGCCGCTGGCGGGCGCGTGTGATGCCCACATAGAAGAGGCGGCGCTCCTCAGCAGGGCCGCCCGGCTCAGTCGCGCTCATCTGGTGCGGCAGCAGGTTCTCCTCCACCCCCGTGATGAAGACGGCGTCGTACTCGAGCCCCTTCGCCGTGTGCAGGGTCATGAGAGAGACGGTGCCGCTCGAGTCGTCGAGGTCGTCGGCGGCGGCGACGAGCGCGACCTCGGTGAGGAAGTCGATGAGGCGACCCTCGGGGTTGTTCTTCTGAAACTCGCGGGTCACCGCCACGAGCTCCTCCACGTTCTCGGCGCGCGCCTCGTCCTGCGGGTCGCGGCTGCCGCGCAGCAGCTCGAGATACTTGGTCTTCTCGAGGATTCCCGTGAGGATGTCCGGCACCAGACCCGTGTCGAGCGACTCGCTCGCCGCGTCGAGGATCGCGGCGAGGTCGACGATGGCGGCGGTCACTTTTGGCCCGAGACCGAGGGCGGGGGCATCCCGCAGCGCATCGATCATCGTGCCGCCCAGTTCGTCGGCGTGGTTCGCGAGGGCCGTCTCCGTCGCCGGCCCGATGCCGCGCTTGGGGGTGTTGAGGATGCGCCGCATGGCGAGGCCGTCGGCCGGGTTCGCGACGGCGATGAGGTACGCCATCATGTCCTTGATCTCGGCGCGCTCGTAGAACTTCGTGCCACCGAGCACGCGGTACGGGATCGCCGAGCGGATGAAGATCTCCTCCAGCGCTCGCGTCTGCGCGTTCGTGCGGTAGAACACGGCGATCTGGTTGTACGGCGTGCCCGCATCGTGCAGCGTGCCGATCTCGTCGGCGACGAACTGCGCCTCGTCGTGCTGGCTGTAGCCCGTGAAGCCGACGATCTTCTCCCCAGAGCCGACCGCCGTGAACAGGTTCTTCGCGATGCGGTCGAAGTTGTTCGCGATGACGGCGTTCGCGGCGTCGAGGATCGTCTGCGTCGACCGGTAGTTCTGCTCGAGCAGAATCACCTCGGCGCCGGGGAAGTCGCGCTCGAACTCGACGATGTTGCGGATGTCGGCTCCGCGGAACGCGTAGATCGACTGATCGGAATCGCCCACGACCGTGAGTGCCGCCGCGGGGATGCCCCCGCTCGCGTCGGTCTCGATGCGAGTATCGGCGGGCACGTGAGCCGGCTCGACCGGCCGCGTGAGCTCGCGGATGAGGGCGTACTGCGCGTGGTTGGTGTCCTGGTACTCGTCCACCAGGAGGTGCCGGAACCGGCGCTGGTAGAGCGCCGCAACCTGCGGGAAGGCGCGGAACAGGTACACGGTCTGCGCGATGAGATCGTCGAAGTCGAAAGCATTCGCACGTCGGAGCTCGGCCGTGTAGCGGCGGAACAGCTCGAGGAACATGACCTCGGTCGGGTCGTTGGCGTTGATCTGGCGGCTGTAGCCCTCGACGTCGATGAGCTCGTTCTTGAGCTTCGAGATCTTGCCGGCGACCGCGCTCACCGTGAAGCCGAGCGTGTCGGCCTGCATATCCTTCACAAGCCGCTTGATGAGCGCGCGGGAATCGGCGGAGTCGTAGATCGTGAACCCGCGCGTGAACCCGAACTGCTCGGCCTCCCGGCGCAGGATGCGCACGCACGCCGAGTGGAACGTCGAGATCCACATGCCCTGCGCGGCATCCCGGCCGACGAGCTGCTCGACGCGCTCACGCATCTCGCCCGCCGCCTTGTTGGTGAAGGTGATCGCGAGAATCTGGCTGGGCCACAGCTCGCGATCACGGATGAGCCGGGCGATGCGGCGGGTGAGCACGCTCGTCTTGCCCGAGCCGGCACCCGCGACGATGAGCAGCGCCTGCGCGCGCGACTGCACTGCGGTGAGCTGCTGCGGGTTGAGGCCCTCGAGCAGCGGGTCACCGTGCCCACTTGAGGTGTCAAGGGTGTCGTCGGGGAGGAAGCTCATGGCGGCCCCAGTCTAGGTCGCGCCCCCGACCGCCTCCCCGCTCGAGGGTCAGAGGGCGGCGCGAGCCTCGAGAGCCAGGTCGGGCTGGTCGGCGAAGACGCCGTCGAGCCCGGTCGACAGCACGGCGCCGAAGAACCCATGCCAGTCGCCGTGCGCGGCAGGGCTCGAGCCGACGCGGCAAGGAGCCGGCAGGAAGCGGTTCTCGGCGCGCAGAGTCCACGTGTAGACGCGCAGGCCCCGGTCGTGAGCGCGCGCCACGAGAGAGGATGCTGCGAGGCCGTGATCGAGCATCCGCCAGTCCTCGCCGTCGCGGCCCGCCACCCCGGTCCCGGGCCGCACGAGCAGGGAGACCTCCGGGCTGATGCCGTCCACGTCGCGAGCAAGAACCGCGAGGCCGCCATCGGTCAGCTGCGAGGCATAGTTGGGCGCCGCCGACCCCTCGCGCGCGACGAGGTCGGCCGCCGCACCGCGCCGCTCCAGCAGGTACACGTACTCGGCATCGACGCCCCGCGCGCGCACCTGCCCGAGCACCGTCTGCTCGAACGACTCGACGACGAGGCGCTCCCGACCGCCCCAGCCGGCCACCTCGGCGGCGAAGAGCTCGTCGAGCGGCAGGCCAGCCGCCGCGAAGTGCGTCGCGTGCTTGAGCTCGGCCACCATGCGCACGGGCCGCTCCGCGCCATCGAGCAACGCCATGAGGTCGCGCAGTCGCAGTATCGGGTAGTGCCCGTCGAACCGGGCCGACGCCTGACGCAGCTCGGGCAGCCGTTCGCGGGCCCGCAGGGTCGCGAGCTCGGCCCACGTGAAGTCCTCCGTGAACCAGCCGGTGACGCGCTCGCCGTCGATGGTCTGCGTGCGCCGACGGTCGGCGAACTCGGGGCGGGTTGCCACGTCGGTCGTGCCGCCGATCTCGTTCTCGTGGCGGAGCACGAGCTGGCCATCCCTGGTCGGCACGATGTCGGGCTCGATCGCGTCGGCGCCCAGCGCGATGGCGAGGCGGTAGGCGGCCATCGTGTGCTCCGGCCGGTACGCGCTCGCGCCGCGATGAGCGATGACCTGGGGGCGTGGCGCGTCTGACACGCCGTCAACGCTACGCCGATACTCTGCAAGGCATGAACGCCGAGCAGCCCGGGGTCGCCGACGGCGACACGCTGCCCGGCGCGAACCTCCATGAGCGCCAGGGCGACACCGCGCGCACTCCTCCCCGACGGCCGCGACGCCGCACCAACCCGCTCGCGATCGCCGCGCTCATCCTCGCCGTGCTACTCAGCCCCGTGGCCGCCCTCTTCGGCCACATCGCGCTCGGCCAGATCGCGCGCTCGCAGGGCCGCGAACGGGGCACCGCACCCGCCTGGATCGCCGTCGGCCTCGGCTACCTATGGCTCGTCGGCCTGCTCATCATCGTGGGAGCGGTGCTCGTGGCCCTCGACGGCGGAGTGCTGCCGTGGCCGTAGCGCCCCTCGAGGCCGCGGCGCGGCTACCCCTGCGTTGGGGCACCTACGACGGTCGCCGCTGGGCGGGCCTCACCCTCATCGTCGGCGGCCTCGTGCACTTGCAGGCCGCCGGCCCCGACAGCCTGCTGCCCCTCGCCGTCGGCACGGTCGCGCACGTCGTCGGCTGGCTCATCATGCCCGCGCGGGGCTGGCGCCGAGTGGTGCCGATCGTGCTCAGCACCTTCGTCGGGTGGCTGCTGCTCGCCGGGCCGCAGCTGATGTGGACCCTCACGATTCCCTTTCTCTTCTGGCTGCTCGTGCGGCACCGCCCGTGGCGCAGCCTGCTCGCCGTGAGCCCCGTGCTGCTCAACGGCGTGATCGCTGCGGCGGTGTTCCGCGAGTACGAAGGGATGCCGCTGGCACTGGGCGCATCCGCCCTCGTCATCGTCGGGTCGGCCTGGTGGGCCGCAGCGATCGCTCGGCGTGCTCATAGCGATTCTCACTAGAATCGAGCCATGGCTACCTCGAACCCCGCGTTCAACTCCCCCGCGTTCTCGCTCAACCAGTCCTCCGCGATCATGCACCGTGCCGCGACGCCCTCCAGCGAGCAGCTCGACGAGCTCTACGGCAAGCCCTCGGCGAGCCCCGAGCAGACCGAACGCATGACCTACGAAGACACGATCCAGAAGGCCGTCGGCGCGTTCGCGCTCGTCGCCCTCGGCGCCGCCGTCGGCTGGTTCGTGCCCTTCCTCACCATCCCCGCCGCGATCGTCGGCTTCGTACTCGCCCTCGTCAACATCTTCAAGAAGAAGCCGTCAGCCGGCCTCGTGCTCGCATACTCCGGTGTGCAGGGCATCTTCGCCGGAGGCATCTCGGCGATCTTCGAAGCCATACCGCAGTACTCGGGCATCGCCATCCAGGCGCTCCTCGGCACCGCAGCCGTCTTCGTCGTGACCCTGCTGCTGTTCCGCAGCGGCAAGATCCGCGCGTCGAAGAAGGCCACGAAGGTCTTCCTCATCGCGATGATCGGGTACGCCGTGTTCTCGCTCATCAACGTCGGCATGATGCTGTTCGGGGCCACCGACAACGCCTTCGGCATGCGGAGCGCCGAAATCTTCGGCATCCCGATCGGGCTCATCCTCGGCGTGCTCGTCGTCCTGCTCGCCGCGTACTCCCTCGTGCTCGACTTCGACCAGATCAAGACCGGCGTCGAGAACGGCGCCCCGCGCATGTTCGCCTGGCGCGCCGTGTTCGGCATCGTCCTCACCGTCATCTGGCTGTACATCGAGATTCTGCGGATGCTCGCGATCTTGCGCGGCGAATAGTCGCCCGTTCAAGGGATGGGGCCGCCCTTCGGGGCGGCCCTTTCTCGTTGCGAGGCACACTGTTCCTCACGAACATGACCTTTTCCCGCCTAGTATGGCGAGTGCCCCTCTCTTTCCTGTGAACGGACCCCCCCACATGGCCACTTTGACCTACTCTCGACGTCGGAGCCTTGCCGTCACTCTGATAGCACTTCTGAGCTCGTCGCTCTTCGCAACCGCAGTGATGAGCCCTGCTGAAGCGAATGGGGGTTCCGGAACGGTGACGGGAACGGTCACCCTCAACGGGGCGCCAGTTGCTGAATCCGTCTTCATCACCCTCGATGACGCAGTGGACGTTGACGCACCAGAGATTCTCGTGGAGACCGACTCCGCAGGCTTCTTCACGGTCGATGAGGTGGCCTTCGGAACGTGGAGAATCGTCGTTAACTCGCCACCGGCGGGCTATCAGTTCTACTTCGGAGAAGAATTCGAGGTGAATGAGGCGACATCGCCCGTCGTGGAAAATGTCGACCTCGTGCCCTACCCCACAGGTTCCGGTCTGATCACCGCCACGATTATTGACGCGGAGAGCAGCGAGCCGGTCGTCGGCGCGACCGTCGACTTCTCGGGCGCGGGCGGCGCCGCAGACAGTAGCGACGTGACCGGCGTCTCCGGTGTCGTCAACTTCAGCGACCTCCCCAGCGGAGTCTTCTCCGTGACCGTTTCGGCATCTGGGTACGTCTCGGTCACGCGCTCAGTGGCAGTGGTCGACGGTGAAACGACGGAAGTGGTGGTCGAACTGCAGCTGGCGAACGCAGCAGTAACCGGGACAGTGCTGGACGAGTCAGACAACCCCATCGAAGGAATCTGGGTCGCCGTCACGACGCCGGATGGCGAGGACTATCTTGCAGGCGCTTCCACAAACGACGCGGGCGTGTACCTCATCGAGGAACTTGCTGCAGGCGACGTGTCGATTCTCGTGGGCGGAATAGGAACCAGCTGGGTTGAGACGGCGACCCCCACGACACTCCTCGCCGACCAGATTGTGACCGTCAACTTTGTCCTCACCCCTCGCATGACGGGCGCCGTCTCCGGCACCGTCGTTGATGGCGACACCCTCGGCATCGACAAGGTGTGCGGCACGGTCTACGACACGACCAGCGGCGACGCGATCTCCGGCTTCCCCGAGACGGACTCCTCGGGAGCCTTCTTTGTTGACGACCTCGACGTCGGAACCTACACACTGCTCTTCTGGGACTGCGACTTCCAGCGGACTCCGGCGTTCACCACGGTGTTCCTAGGAAATGCGGTGAGTATCGATTCTGCGGTGTCCTTTTCGATCTTGACCGGAGACACCACCGAACTCGGCGCGGCCGCGCTCACGCTCGGTGCCACGATCAGCGGAACGGTGCGCCTTCGTGCAGGTACTGGCTCCATCGCGCTGCCTGCGTCTCGAGGAGTAGATGCTCTGGTCTACGTGCTCGATGGTTCGACATGGGCCGAGTTCCCCGACCCGAGCCCCTTCGTGAGCGCGGGTGGTCCCGGCGAGTACCAGGTCTCTGGCCTGCCTGAGGCAACGTACCGAGTGGCGCTCGGCGATCCTGCCACCGGAGTGAAAGCGTACACGCGGGTGTACTGGCAGAACGCTCTCGACTTCGATGACGCAACCAACATCACCGTGACCGGCAGCACCGCGATTACAGGGATCGACGCCATCGTCGAGGTTGCTCGGCCCGGCTACCAGCCCACCCCGATCTCCACCGAATCACTGACGGCGGATGTTGCTGGCGATGTCTCGACGCCTGACGATGACCTCATGCAGAACGAGACTACCGACGTCGAGGTGGGCGACGAGTTTGCTGGCGAGTGGGTATCCATCTGGGGTCACTCGACCCCCGTCCAGATGGGCGGCTGGGTTCAGGTCGGCGCCGATGGAATGGTCACCGTTCCCGTGCCGACGTCGCTCCCGGCGGGCGCGCATCAGCTCGCTGCGCAAGACGCCGAAGGTAACCTCATTGGCTGGACTGACGTCACCGTCACCGCCGCGGCATCGAGTGGCGGCGCGCTGTCTTCGACGGGCCTCGACCGCGACAACGCCATCCTGTTCGGCATGCTGGCAGCAGCCCTCCTCACTCTGGGTGCCGTGCTAGTGATCGCCCGCTCGCGACAGGCACGTGCGTCCTCGGCGAACTAGATCAAGGGAACGCGGCCCAGAGAGCCGCTCGAATAGCCATGCATCGAGGTCAGAAATGGCCTCGAAAGCGCATGGCTATTCCCACTCGATAGTGCCGGGGGGCTTCGACGTGACGTCGAGCACGACCCGGTTGACCCCGTCGACCTCGTTCGTGATGCGGTTCGAGATGCGAGCGAGCACGTCGTAGGGCAGGCGCGTCCAGTCGGCGGTCATCGCGTCCTCCGACGACACCGGGCGCAGCACGATGGGGTGACCGTACGTGCGCCCGTCCCCCTGCACGCCCACCGATCGCACGTCGGCGAGCAGCACGACCGGGCACTGCCAGATCTCCTCATCGAGCCCCGCCGCAGTGAGCTCGGCGCGCACGATCGCGTCCGCCTCGCGCAGCAGGTCGAGGCGCTCGAGCGTGACCTCGCCGATGATGCGGATGCCGAGCCCCGGCCCGGGGAACGGCTGACGGCCGACGATCGCCTCGGGCAGTCCGAGCTCGCGGCCGATCGCCCGCACCTCGTCCTTGAAGAGCGCGCGCAGCGGTTCGACGAGCTCGAACTCGAGGTCCTCCGGAAGCCCGCCCACGTTGTGGTGGCTTTTGATGTTGGCGGTACCCGTTCCGCCGCCGGATTCGACGACGTCGGGGTAGAGCGTGCCCTGCACGAGGAAACGCACGGCCTCCCCCTCGCCCTGCGCTTCGAGCACGAGCGCCTCCGCCGCACCCTCGAAGGTGCGGATGAACTCGCGCCCGATGATCTTGCGCTTCGACTCGGGGTCGGTGACACCAGCGAGGGCGTCGAGGAACTGCTCGCGAGCATCCACCGTCACCAGCCGGATGCCCGTCGCCGCGACGTAGTCCTCCTCGACCTGCCGCCGCTCGTCGGCGCGCAGCAGGCCGTGGTCGACGAAGACGCACACGAGCTGATCGCCGACCGCCTCGTGCACGATCGCCGCCGCAACCGCGCTGTCGACGCCGCCGGAGAGTCCGCAGATGACGCGGGCCGATCCGACCTGTTCGCGGATGCGCGCCACCTGCTCGGTGATGACGCTGCCGCTGTTCCAGTCCGCCGGAATGCCCGCCGCGCGGTGCAGGAAGTTCTCGAGCACGCGTTGCCCGAACTCGGAGTGCTTGACCTCGGGGTGCCACTGCACGCCGTACAGCTGGCGCTCGTCGCTCGCGAACGCCGCTACGGGCGTGTCCTCCGTCGAGGCGAGCACATCGAAGCCCTCCGGGGCCTGCGACACCGAGTCGCCGTGGCTCATCCAGGTCGTCTGCGCGTCGGGCTGGTCGGCGAGCAGCACGCCGCCGTCACTCACGACGTGCATAGGGGTCGACCCGTACTCGCGGCGGCCCGTGCGCGCGACCTCGCCGCCGAGCTGCTTCGCCATGACCTGGAAGCCGTAGCAGATGCCCAAGACGGGCACGCCGAGCTGCAGGATGCCCGGGTCGAGGTCGGGCGAACCCGGCTCGTAGACGCTCGAGGGCCCGCCGCTCAGCACGATGCCGACGGGGTTCTTCGCGGCGACCTCCTCGGCGCTGATCGTGTGCGGCACGATCTCGCTGTAGACGTTCGCCTCGCGCACTCGCCGCGCGATGAGCTGGGCGTACTGCGCACCGAAGTCGACGACGAGTACAGGCCTGGCTTCGGTGACAGCCTCGGCACCGGAGTCGCTCATGCCGCGCTCCCCTCGGTCACGGGGCGCGCATCCGCAGGCGACAACTGCGCGATGACCGCCTCGACCTGGCGGGGCACCTGGCGCTCGAAGAAGAACGAGAGGAACGGGATGATGCCGCCCATCGCGATCCACAGGAACCGCCAGAACGGCCACCGCAGCACGCGCCACAGCACGAAGTCACAGGCCAGGTAGAGCACGTAGAGCCAGCCGTGAACGGCGAGCAGGAAGATCGAGAGGTTGAACCCGGTGAGGGTGTCGACCGGGCTCAGCGCGATGAACCCGGAGGGGCCGTTCAGTTCGATATCGCTGCCGAAGCCGTAGCGGGTCACCATCATGACCACGAGCCCGAGCAGGAAGATGCCCGTGATGATCGAGGAGACCTTGTAGACCGCGAGAGTTCGTCGGATGAGGGGGATGTCTGCGGGCTTCGGGCCGATCACCATGCGCTCAGTCTACGGGCGCGGGCTGGGGCGAATCGTGCGCGGGGGCAGCCTCGGCCAGGTCAGCTGCGGCCGCATCCCGCTCGGCCTGCTCCTTCTCCTGCTCGTCCTTCACGAGGCGCCACCACAGGTACACGGCGAAGCCGCCGAAGATGACCCACTCGAGCGCGTAGAAGAGGTTGAGCAGGTTGAGCTCGACCTCCGCTTCGGGCGGGGGTGCGGCGACGGCTGTGAAACCGGGGGGCGGGTCGCTGTCGACGAGGTAGCCGGCGTAGACGGGCTGCGGGTCGGCCCATAGGTTGACGAGCTCGGCGACGGAGATCGTCTCGCGCGCGCCGGATTCGAAGTCGCCGATCTGCGGTGCCTCACCGGGCACGTACCGCCCGGCCAGTTGCGCCTCGCCCGCCGGCAGGGTCGGGATGCTCGCCCCGGGCTCGACGAAACCGACGACCACGGCAAGGCTGTGGCCGTCGTCGGTCACGAGGTGGCGCACGACCCAGTCGCCCGGCGCACCGTCGCCGCCCGGAGCGTTGTTGAGCCGTCCGGTGACGACGACCTCGTCGCCGAGCTGCCACACGCCGTCGACGGTGACGAGTCGCCCGCTCGCGTCGGAGGTCATGACCTGCTGGGGCTCGGCCACCGTCTCGAGCGGCACCGCCGTCTCGGTGTCACGCTCGATAACGGTCGCGCTCTCGATGGACCGCTCGAGCTGCCACTGGCCGAGGGCCGCGAAGGCGGCGGCGACGCCGAGCGCGAGAGCGAGGGCGGCGACCCACTTGGGGCGTCGGGCGACTGCCCACCAGGTCGGCGCACCGTGCACTTCTGCTCTAAGCACCGGCACCGCTCACGCGCGACGACACATCCGGCGCCGCGAGCCGCACGCGGTCGGCACTCTCGTCGTCCGGCTCCTCCTGGCTCGCGCGCTCCGCCTCCACGCGGCGCAGGTAGTGCTCGACCTCCCACTGGCGTCGCTCGTCGTCCCAGCCGAGCTCGGCGGCCATGAGGTCGGCCACGACGGGTGCGGCCTCGACGCCGCGATCCCACGCCTCGATCGAGATGCGTGTGCGTCGCGCGAGCACGTCCTCGATGTGCAGGGCGCCCTCGTGCGTCGCCGCGTAGACGACCTCGGCGGCGATGTAGTCGTCTGCTCCGGGCAGGGGCTTCTGCAGCTCGGGTCGCGCGATGATGAGGTCGAGCAGTTCATCCGTGAGCACACCGTAGCGGTTGAGCAGGTGCTCGATGCGCACCTTGTGCACGCCGAAGGCCCGCGCGATCTTGCCGCGCTTGTTCCACGCCGCCTGGTACCCCTCCGCGCCGAGCAACGAGATGTCCTCCGTGACGCTCGCCGGCACCTTGCCGTCGAGTGCGGCAGCGGCCTCGTCGATCGCATCCTTCGCCATGATGCGGTAGGTCGTCCACTTGCCGCCCGCCACGACCACGAGGCCGGGCACGGTGTGCGCGACGATGTGCTCGCGCGACAGCTTCGAGGTCTCGTCCGACTCCCCCGCGAGCAGCGGCCGCAGCCCCGCGAACACTCCCTCGACGTCCTCGCGCGTGAGCTTCACGGCGAGCACCTCGTTGACCGTCGAGAGCAGATAGTCGATGTCGGCCGCCGTCGCAGCAGGGTGGGCCTTGTCGAGATCCCAGTCGGTGTCGGTCGTGCCGATGAGCCAGTGCCGGCCCCACGGAATGACGAAGAGCACGCTCTTCTCGGTGCGCAGCAGGAGGCCGAGGGTCGACTGGAACCGATCGCGCGGAACGACGATGTGGATGCCCTTCGAGGCCCGCACCTTGAACTGCCCGCGCTCCCCGACCATCGCCTGCGTGTCGTCCGTCCACACGCCCGTCGCGTTGACGACCTGGCGCGCTTTCACCTCGAAGCGCTCCCCCGTCTCGAGGTCATGCGCCTTGACCCCGACGACGCGCTCGCCGACCTTGAGGAACCCTTCGACGCGCACGCGGCTCGCGACGTGAGCCCCGTAGAACGACGCCGTGCGCGCGAGGGTCGACACGTAGCGGGCATCGTCGACCTGGGCGTCGTAGTACGTGAGCCCTCCCGTGAAGGCGTCGCCGCGCAGGCTCGGAGCGGCGCGCAGCACCTGCCGACGGCTCAGATGCCGGTGGTGCGGCACACCGGGCGGCCGTCCGCCGGTGTAGCTGAAGAGGTCGTAGAGCGCCATTCCCGCACCGATGTAGGCACGCTCGATGAGCGGCTTCGTGAGGGGGAAGAGAAACTTCACGGGCTTGACGAGGTGCGGGGCGAGGCGCTGCAGCAGCAGCCCCCGCTCGATGAGCGCCTCGCGCACGAGGCGGAAGTCGAGCTGCTCGAGGTACCGAATGCCGCCGTGCACGAGCTTCGACGAGCGCGAGCTCGTGCCGCTCGCCCAGTCCCGCTGCTCGAGCATCCCCGTGGTGAGCCCTCGCGTCACGGCGTCGAGTGCGGCGCCGGTGCCGACGATGCCGCCGCCGACGACGAGGATGTCGAGCTCCTTGTCACGCAGCCGGGCGATCGCCGCCGCACGCTCGTCCGGGCCGAGCTTGGTGGAACGGGTGACGGTTTTTCCTCGAATCATGCTGTTCTCCCGAGTGTGAGGCGCGGGGCCGCGCGGCGCCCCCGACGCTAGTGCGACTGGTACGGAGCGATCACGACCTCCACGCGCTGGAACTCCTTGACGTCCGAGTAGCCGGTCGTCGCCATCGATCGTCTCAGAGCTCCCATGAGATTGACCTGGCCATCCGCCTGAGAGCTCGGCCCGAGGAGCACCTGCTCGAGCGGCGCGAGCTGGCCGACGTGCACGCGATGGCCGCGCGGCAGCTCGGGGTGGTGCGCCTCGGCGCCCCAGTGCCAGCCCCCGCCCGGAGCATCCGTCGCGCGCGCGAGAGCCGACCCGAGCATGACCGCGTCGGCACCCATTGCGATCGCCTTGACGATATCGCCGCTCGTACCGAGGCCGCCGTCGGCGATGACGTGCACGTAGCGGCCTCCAGACTCGTCGAGGTAGTCGCGTCGGGCGGCGGCGACATCGCTGATCGCGGTCGCCATCGGCGCGTGGATGCCCAGGCTCAAGCGCGTCGTGGACGCAGCCCCGCCGCCGAAGCCGACGAGCACCCCTGCAGCGCCTGTGCGCATGAGGTGCAGCGCGGCGGTGTAGCTCGCGGCGCCGCCCACGATGACGGGCACGTCGAGCTCGTAGATGAACTTCTTCAGGTTGAGAGGCTCGGCGTCGGTGCTCACGTGCTCGGCGCTCACCGTCGTCCCTCGGATCACGAAGAGGTCCACCCCGGCCTCGAGCACGGCCTCGTGGTACTCCTGCGTGCGCTGCGGGCTCAGCGCTCCAGCAACGGGCACCCCTGCCGCGCGGATCTCCGCGAGCCGCGCGCTGATGAGCTCAGGCTTGATCGGCTCGGCGTACATGGCCTGCATGGCTGCCGTCGCCTCGGCCGGGTCGAGGTCGCGGATGCGGGCGAGCTGAGCCTCAGCATCCTCGTACCGGGTCCACAGCCCCTCCAGATCGAGCACGCCCAGACCGCCGAGGCGACCCATCGCGATCGCCGTCGCGGGGCTCATCACCGAGTCCATGGGCGCCGCGAGCACGGGCATCTCGAACTTGAGCGCGTCGATGCTCCACGCGAGCGACACCACCTGGGGGTCGCGGGTACGACGGCTGGGCACGACCGCGATGTCGTCGAACGAGTACGCCCGACGCGCGCGCTTGGTCTGCCCGATCTCGATCTCCATCACGCCTCAACCCTACCGGCGGAAGCACGGCGCACGGCGAGCGGTACGGTGACGGAAGGCGGTCGACGGCGAGCGCCGCAAGGAGGGCGACATGACGAGCAGCGCACTGAGCATCGAGCGGCCCGGCGAGCGCGACGTCGCACCGTTGCGCATCGCGGTCGTCGGCGCAGGCGGCTGGGGCGCCCAGCACGCGCGGGTCGTCACCGAGCGTCTCGACACCGAGCTCGTGGGCATCGTGGGTCGCGACCCCGGGCGCACCGAGGCGCGCGCGGCCACCTACGGCACGCGCGGCTACACCTCCCTCGACGGGATGCTCGAGGCCGAGCATCCCGACCTCGTCACCGTGTGCCTCCCGAACGAGGAGCACTTCGCCCCCACCCTGCAGCTGCTGCGCGCAGGCGTGCCCCTGCTCGTCGAGAAGCCGCTCGTGTTCGACCTCGGCGAGGCGGACGCGCTGCTCGAGGCCGCAGGCGACACGTTCTTCGCGATCAACTTCAACCACCGCTACGCCGAGCCCGTGCTGCGCGCGCGGACCGCGATCGAGGCCGGCGAGCTCGGCGACCTCGTGTTCGCGACCTGGCGCTTCGGCGGCGAGGCGAACCGCGGGCCGTCGCCGCACGCCAACCTCATCGAGACGCAGTGCCACGGCTTCGACCTGCTCGAGCACCTGTGCGGGCCGATCGCCTCGGTGGCCGCGCAGATGACCTCGATGACCTACGGGGCGTTCAGCACGGTCGCGATCGCCCTCGAGTTCGCCTCCGGGGCGGTCGGCACGATGCTCGGCTCCTACGACTCGTCGTATGCCTACCCCGACGCGCAGCTCGTCGAGCTCAACGGCACCGCGGGCCGCGCGGTCATCCGCGACACCGTCGGCTCGCTCAGCCTGCAGTCGGTCGGCGACGAGACCGAGCGGGTGTGGCGGCCCGGCTACTTCGACGATGAGGCGCGCTCCTTCGAGCGCACCTTCGACCGCCATCTGGATGCTGTGCTCACATCTTTGCGGGCCGGCTCACCGCCCCCGGTGCCGGCGTCGGCAGGTCGCCGTGCGCTCGAGCTCGCGCACGCCGTGATCCGCTCCCACGAGACCGGGGCTCGCGTGCCCACTCGCCCCGCCGCGTAGCCCGCCGGCAACTCACCACCCCGGGAACACCCCACTCTGTTCCGGAACGGTTGGAGTGTTCCCGCAGGGTTGTGGCGCACGTCATCGCCGGGGCACCCCCGCCGCCGAGAGCGTGGCTGCAAGCCGCCGGGCGTGCACGAGGTCTGACCAATCCCAGCGGCACACCCCGCGGCCGGTCGCCCGCACCGAGTCTTCACGACGCTTCTCGTGCACGACCCTGTCTGAGGCCGAGCGGTTGCCACGCATGGTCGCTGACGTGTACTTCTCGCGCCCATCGAACTCACCGAGCAGGCGACCGCCCGACCAGCCGAAGTCGGCCCTGAACAGCTCACCTCGGAGCCCGCGCACCTCGACCTGCAGCTCGGGGTCGGCGAAGCCGAGCTGTCGAATGAGCACGCGACTCCACGACTCGCCCGGCGACTCCGATCGCCCGTCGGCGAAACTCAGCACACGCTCGA
>Ga0316203_1000159_pt1 | contig 117505 bp, 86 predicted proteins | sample 6monrhotite_MG_FD_204940 | JGI IMG/M metagenome (GOLD analysis project Ga0316203, IMG submission 204940) | Microbial mat bacterial communities from mineral coupon in-situ incubated in ocean water Damariscotta River, Maine, United States -... | ecosystem: Environmental > Aquatic > Marine >... | reverse complement strand
TCCGCCATCAATGATGTCGTTACCAAGACCGCCCGTGATGATGTCACTTTCCGTGCCGCCGTTGATCAAATCGTTGCCATCGCCGCCGTTCAGCGTATCGGTGCCGGAATTGCCATTGATCGTGTCGTTGCCAAAGCCGCCATCAATCGTGTCGTTTCCGTTACCGCCACTCAGCGTATCGTTTCCACCAAGGCCAGAAATCGTATCCGCACCACCAGCGCCATTGATGATATCGACAGCCTCTGAGCCTGTGATCGTATTGTTGTTGATGTTGCCTGTGGCGTAACGTGGCAATTCAACATCGACATCCGAGAAACGGATAATTTCGATGTTGGTGAGGGTGTCCGTGCCATCTGTATTCCCAAGCGCCACCGCCGCCGCCGTAGGCGCAACAACAAAGGTGCCGTTACCATTATCCGTCACCGTGTAATCGGCTTGCGCCCCCGTAAAGACCGCAATGTCGGTGTCGCCTAGACCGTCGATGCTGTCGTTACCCGCCCCCCCCGTCATCAAGTCCGCCGCCGCAGTGCCGACCAGGGTGTCTAAACCTGCCGTACCCGTCACGGGATTGATGGGTTCAACCGTGACGTTGAAAGTCCCCGTCGTCGCGTTGACGCCATCGGACAAACTATAAGCGAAGGAATCTGTGAATTGGGTCGAACCTTGTGGATGGACCAGCGTCACAAAGCCATTATCAATATCGGCTTGGCTGAACGTTCCATTGGGAGCCAATGTCACGCCGTTAAGCTGCATCACCACACTTTGTGGCAAGGCGGTAATGGTATAGGTAAGGTTCGCAGCCGCAGTGTCAACATCCGTCGCTTGCAACATGGCAGACGTCAGAACCGTGGATACACCTTCACCAATCAGGGCGTTATAAACAGGAGTAGTGTTGGCATAGAGTGTCGATGCTTTTGCGGCGGACATATCCCCTATGAAGATATCCGCCAAACCTTGGCCATCGAAGTTACCAACCACGGCGTCGTAATTTGAACCGCCACCTAAGGCAAGGCCCGCTTCGGTAAAGTTGGCATTGCCATCATTCAACCAAAGTTCGTTGCCAGATTCTGAAACGACGATCACGTCAAGGTCACCATCACCATCGACATCAAACGCATCTGAATTTGTGCGGATGGAAACCGCGCCGTTGATGTTTAGGACTTGCCCCGTATCGGTAAATACGCCGTTGCCATCATTCAGGAGCACGTTGCTGCCAGCCCCGCGATTTACGGAGAACATGTCCAAGTCACCGTCACCATCGAAGTCCGCAAATTCAACATCATAGACATGCGTAGCCGTTACCGTTAACTGAGCACTTTGGGTGAAGCTGCCGGAGCCATTGTTGACCCAGACATTTAAGACCCCACCATCGGCCCCTGCGACAACATCCAAATCGCCATCGCCGTCAATATCGGCTGAATTCACAGTACGCGATCCATCCAGTGCACCCGTTGCCGAGGCCAGGGCGGCGGGGGCGTTGAAAACACCCGTAGTCGAATTAAAGGTCGCAAGGGCATCAGCACCACCCGATACATGACCTAAGAACAAATCGCCAAAGCCGTCACCATTGAAATCACCAACCGCAACATCATAAGTTCCAGCAGACGCGACACTGACCGGGGTTGCGTTGAACGTGCCGTCCCCATTACCCCAATAGACATCAACGGCACTATTTGTACTGTCGCCATATGACGACTTGATCAAATCAAGGTTACCATCATTGTTCATATCATAGGCATACAACATCGTACCAAAGGCCGCCTGAACAGGCGTCGCAGGCGTAATCACCGAGGTGTGGAGGAAGGTTGTGGAACTTAAAGCCCCCGTCCCCGTATAATTTCCAAGGGTGATATCGCTGGTGTAATAATTGTGTAGTACCAGTTCATCAACGCCGTCACCATCAAAGTCCGCCGCAACCGCACCTTGAACACCAAACGTATTGGCAAAATTATCCGCAAGCGTCAGAGACATTGCCCCTTGACCACTGCTGTTCATGGCGATGGTTGGCGCATCATTCACCGCCGCAATATTAACGGTCATGACCTTGGTCGTCACCAGCCCTTGAGCATCAACAACCTTGACCGTAAAGCTATCGGTGCCATTGGCGTTTGCTGCTGGTGTATAGGTGAAGTGACCATCGTTGGCGGCGTCAAACGTGACCGTGCCTTTGGTGGGCAAACCGTTCGCATCAAGACTAAAGGTCAGCGCCGTGCCTTCTGGGTCAAAGGCAACAATCTGATCGTGATAAGGCTGGTCTTCAACCATAGAAATGGCCGACAACAAAACATTAGGTGCGGTATTGACCCACGTTTCAGACCCCGCCGTTTGATTTGTGATCGTCCCCGTATGTCCGTTGCCAGATATGTCGGTGACCGTCGCGCCCGAACCTTCAGACAAAGGCCAATGGCCAAGCAGGGCCGTCATGTCACCCGTTGGCGTCGCGTTCATGTCAGATTGAACTTCGGCGAGCGTTCGGGCCGAACCCCAAACCCGTACATCGGCCATTTCTACAGCCGCAGGCTTCGCCCCAGATGTATGCCGTGCGCCCAAAGCAGCCCCGACATTTGTGAAGTTTGGCGTTCCGTTTGTACCTGGATTTGCGGCTGTTTCAACAACACCATCGACAATGATTTTAATTTTCTGTGTTGTCGCGACAGAATCATATGTCACAGCAACGTGATGCCAGTTACCATCTGCTACGTTGGATGTGCCGACAGGATGGCCCGCACTATTCCAAACTTGCATCATGACTTTGCCAGTCGCATCTATATTCAAAGAGCCACTACGACCCGCAAAGGCATTGTTGTTATCGCCAATATTGATAAGGCTTACATTTCCGGTCGGTACGGCGTCCATTTTCACCCAGGTTTCCCAAGTGAAGTTGCCCGTTCCGGTCGCCAAGGCACCCGGCACCCCAAGATCAACAACATCATTGACCCCATCAAACGCCAGCGCGGTGCCGGGCACCACCAAAGGCGCGGTCCCGGCTGTGCCGTTGCCCAGCGTGGCCGTATTGCCATTGGCGGTTAGGTCCGCAACCGTACCATTGGCAACCGCGCCCAAATCCCAAGCCGCATTCAGTCCGGCTTCGTCCCCAACCACCTGATTGTTCATGGTGTGTTGGATTTCGGGGCTTGTTAAAGCCTTGTTCCAAACACTGGCATTTGCCATTTGACCTGTGAAATGGCTGGTGGACGCGCTTGGGTCGAAGCCTAAGGTCAGGTCACCTTGCCCCGCTTGCAGATAACCCGCCGTGGCGGACGTGGTGTTAACCGTCCCGCCCCAACTCAACGTCGTGGTTTCAGCAACACCATCCACATACAGGACGGGTGCATTCGTGTTGTCATAGCTGACCGAAACATAATGCCAAGCCCCATCCAAAACATTGGTTGAGCCTTTGGCGACCATGTAATCTGTGTTGGCGGGCGTCTGCGCGTCTATATTGTTAATCAGGTCGGCTCTGATTTTACCGCCCACATCAAAGCCAAAGCTCCACCCGGCGCGATTATCAGCCGTCGAGGTGTTGTCCATCAAAGATGAATGATCCGCCGTTGCAGCCGAATTGATCCAAACCCCCAACGTCAGAGCCGTGGTTGGGTCGGTGGTCGTACTGTTGGCAATGGTGACGCTATTGTTCACTCCATCAAACTGCATAAAGCCATCAAGCGCATGGATACCTTCGATGGTCGGCGCATCGTTTACGGGCTGAATGTTGACGTTAATGACTTGCGCCGTGATGCCGCCTTGGCCGTCGGATACATCAACGGTAAAGCTGTCGGCACCATTGGCGTTGGTCGTCGGCGTATAGGTAAAGTCACCCGTGGTCGCATCAACCGTAACCGTACCCTTAGTCGGAGCACCGCCCGTGGCTGTGGCAAACGATAAGGTTCCACCATCAACGTCAAAGGCATTAATCTTGCCGCTAAAGGCCGTGTCTTCAACGGCGTGGACCGTATTGACAATACCAGGTTCAGCCGTATCACCAAGCGTGGCCGCGCCCAGAACACCCGTGGCACCGCCCGTAACTAAGTTCGCCGTGGTGCCCGTGGCTGGGTCAACGTCACCCAAAGGCCATGCGCCAACCAGCCCGATTTCGGTGCCGGTCAAGGTTGCGGACTGTGCGGTTTGAATGTCGGTCCCAGAGCGCGCCACATCCCACAACCGCACATCGGAAATTGCACCGTTGAAAGGCGCATTCGCAGACACACCGTCCGGTGCGATATGACCACTGATGCGCATATCATGGGCATTGGTAGTGTTGATAATATTGGTGGTCGTCACGGCACTGACAGGCTTGCCATCCACATACAGCGTGAAATCTTTACCTGCCCGGGTCACCGCGATATGGGCGGGTTGACCAATGGTCAGGGGATTTGCGTCCACAAGCTGGAAGGTCGTTGTGTAAAGCTCGTTTGTTAACAAGGCTTCACCCATCAAAAAGTGAACTTTGCCATCGACCATGCCCAAGCGGAATTGATTTGGTGACGATCCGGCCTGATCTTTACTGAACAGAACCTGGGACCCGGTGATGGTGTTGGTCGTGACCCACATTTCAAGCGTGAAGTCGGCGGCCCCCACGTTGTGGGCATTCCCCAACGAGATATAATCATTGATCCCATCGAAGGCCAAGCTCTGCCCGTTGGCGACGCTTGTCACGATCGGGGCATCGTTAACGGCGGCAATATCAACGGTCATAACTTTGGTGGTGGTAACGCCTTGGGCATCAACAACCTTGACCGTAAAGGTATCGGCGCCGTTCGCATTCGCATTCGGCGTATAGGTGAATTTACCATCGTTGGCGGCATCGAACGTGACCGTGCCCTTGGTGGGCAGACCTGTCGCATCGACGCTAAAGGTCAACGCTGTGCCTTCAGGGTCAGAAGCGATAATTTTATCGTGATAAGGTTGGTCTTCGGTGACAGAAATGTTCGGCCCCAAAACTTTAGGTACGGTGGTGACCCAGGTTTCAGAACCCGCCGTCATACCCGTAATGGTGCCGTTCAATCCATGGCCCGACATGTCAGCAACCGTTGTGCCAGCCCCATCCGCCAGCGGCCAGTAACCTTCTAGCCCTGTGGTATTCGTTGGATTACCCGACATATCGGATTGAATTTCGCTGGCTGTTCGAACGTCAGACCACATACGAACGTCAGATATTTGGCCTTTAAATAAACTTGTTAATTGAGCTGAACCACCATCTAAATGACCAATTCCAAATCCTGTTGCCGATGACACAGCACCCGTTTGGGCAACGGTTACATCCAACATTCCGTTGATATAAAACTGAACATTAGAGCCATCCGATGTAACCGCAACATGCGTCCACTCATTCGCGGCTACAGCCGAAGTGCTATTCGCCCAGCCTACTGTTGCTAAAGAAAGAGTGCCATCTGGAGAAACTTTAAACAATGTTCCTGAGCTGGCATTTCCCTTGGACATAATTCCGCTATGGAAGCCAAGTTGAGAAGGATTAATCCATGCTTCGTACGTGATCGCACTCATGGTTCCAGGGACACCTGTCACCGCAACAACATCATTCACACCATCAAAGGTCAGCGCCGTGCCATGGGTGGGTACCGCCAAAGGCTCGGTTCCTATCGTGCCGTTGCCCAGCGTAGACGTCGCACCGTTGGTCGACAGATCCACCGTGGTGCCCGTGGCACTCACGTTATCCAACGGCCAATGGCCAAGCAAAGGTGATGGAAGGTTGATCACGTCTCCAGAATAAATCAAATTCGCATTTGCAATTTGAGGATTGAGGCTCAACAAATCTGACACCGTTGTGCCATTCGCTGTCGCAATCGGCCCCAAAGCATCGCCTGTTTGAACAATATAGGTTGGCGTTGCCCCCGCAGTCTCGCCATTCATATCAGATTGAATTTCCGTGGCCGTGTGCGCAACGCTCCAGGCCCGAACGTCGGCGATATCCCCTTTAAAGGGCATGGCTTCGCCCGGGTTCGTGCCGATGGTCGCCGCACCAGCGGTGATATTAAAAGGCAGCACCGTGTTTGTACTGGCGGGGCCGTCAAGGGCACCGTCAACGTAAAGATTGACCGTTGAACCTGTGTTAGACACCGCCACATGGTGCCAATTTCCATCGGCAAGGTTCGTGTCGCCTGTAACCGAAGCCCCCCCTCGACCAGAAATTTCGAACGCGGCGAAACCAGATGTCTGAATCTTTAATTGGCCCCGCTCGCTGGCGACGGCGGTGCCGACATCAATGATCGTTTGCGCAACCGTTGAGCCATCCGTGCGCACCCAAGCTTCCCAAGTGAAGGCTCCGGCTCCGGTGGCAATCTGGTTGAGGGAACTGCTAATGTTGACGCTATCGTTCACCCCATCAAATTGCATAAATCCATGAATCGCACCAACGCCTTCGATGATGGGCGCATCGTTCACCGCCGTCACGGCGATGGCTTTGCTAAGAATGACACTGTTGGCCGTACCATCGTTAACCACGAAGTCAACCGTGCGAGGCAGAGTGCTTGGCTTGTCACTGATGTTGTTGTATGTGATTGAACGCAGGGCCGCTTGGTATTCCGCTATGGGTGCAATGCCGTTCAAAGACAAGGTGCCCGTTGTCGCATTCCAAGAACCGAAGATGTTCGTTGTGTTGGCAAAGGTCAGAATGTCCTCGCCTTGAGCAAAATTACCACTGATCTTGATCTGAGCACTCGATAGAGTGGCGTTGTCGATATCCAAAACGTTGATGAAAGGGTCAACAGCTTGTGGGGCATCATTTTCGGTATAATTAAGTCCGGGCGAAACGGAAACAATCGAAGGCTCGGCCAAATCCCCAAGGGTCGCCGTTCCAAGTTGACCGTTAGCAATGGTTCCTAAGGCCCCCAAATTATTCATGACACCAGATGTGACATTTCCTGCACTTAAATGGACCTGCAAGTTTTCTGCGGCGGCATCTATAGGAACATAACCGTTCTTATCCGTATTAATTTCCGTAGATGTACGCACATCATCATAAATTCGGACCTCTTCAATTTTGCCCGAAAATGCAAGAGTCCCATCAATTTGAGTGCCGATTTTAATGGGATCCGTATTGTTGATCACAATACCCGTCAGGTCATTGCCCAATGTCGGGTCATCCACCCAACCAACATTTGAACCGTCCACATAACCTGTAATTTTTCCACTTGCTTGGTCAACGCTAAACGCCAAATGATGACGTCCGGATACACCCGTTAAATCAAAATTCGTCGCGGCGGCTTTACCCGCGCCATCGCTAACACGAACCTGTATAACGCCCGAACCAATGAAGAAATTAACACCTTCTAAATTCGAGAACTTATTGCCTTTGCTCATAATCACTTGGGTTGAAGTTGTGTCACTGATATCGATCCAAGCTTCGACGCTGAACGATTCGGCCCCGGGTTGCAATGTCGTATGGTCTGCGATTACAACGACATCATTCACACCATCAAACTGCATTGCCTGACTGTTGGGTGCGATCACGAGGGTTGGCGCATCGTTGACGGGCTTCACGGCAACGTTAACAACTTGCGTGGTCACGGCCCCTAAGGCATCCGTGACTTGGACGGTAAAGCTGTCGGGGCCATTGTAATTTGTATTCGGAGTATAGCTCCAATTGCCAGTCGCCGGATCAACGGCAACTGAACCGTTCAGGCCATTGGTGGCTAAGCCGTAAGTTAACGCATCGCCTTCCGCATCCTTCGCCGTCAACGTTCCCGTGAGGACCGTGTCTTCAGCGGCGCCACTCAACACCGGATTGCCTGCGGCCCCGGTGAAGGTGATATTGTTGGTATTTGCAGACGCATCCACCAAGGTCGTACCGCTGGTCGCATCCACTTGATAGAGGGCTTGCAGTCCGGTTAAGCCCGCATCATTCGCCGCCAATGCACCATTGGCAAGGCCTGAAATATCCGCACCCGAAAGGGCACTGTTGAACACCTGAAATTCAGACAGCTGGCCTTTAAAGAAACTTGAATTGTTCCAAGGCTCATAGCCAAACATAAGGCCGCCGGTTGACATGGTTGATGCGGCTGTCGTGGCGGTCACGGCATGGGGACCGATGACCTGCGTCCCATTGACATACCCTGAAATGTTGCCGCCGCTCTTGACGAAGGTCAGATAGGACCAACTGTCAAAGGCCACCGTGCTGGGGGCGGATGCGGGGGCATAATCCCAAGCGATACTCTGGCTGGCCAAGCCAAAGCTCAGCGAACCATTCGCACCAAGACTAGCGGCAATTTCCATTTGCCCATAGGTCGCCGTTTGCTTCAACAGCGTCGCCCCAACCCCGGCTGTTGGATTGATCCACATGCCGATGGTGAAATCACTGGCACCACCGAATTTCGGTCCGCTTGCGGGCAAGGTCAAAATATCATTCACACCGTCAAAAGCCAGGGCATCAATAGGGCCAACGGTTAACGTCGGCGCATCATTGACCGGAGCCGCGCCGACCAAGCTGGTGACGGGGGGCTGAGCTGTGATCCCGGCGAGCTTGACCAAGCTGGCATCAAAGTTGGTTGAAGCGGTTGCCCCCGCTCCGTTGACATAATAATAACCATCGGTGCCATCGCTAAAGAATACCACCGTATCTTTCATCAAAGAATCAGCGGCAATATTTGCGACGGTGGCGGCCACACTGGTCGTATACGCATACGCCCCAGGTTGCACATCCATGCCGCCCATGCCTTCAAACACCACCTGATCGCCGCCTGCCGCATTGAAATCGGTGACGGTATCCATGGCGGCAGCGTTCGAATCTGCGGCAGATGTGTAAACAAACAAATCGCCACCTGCGCCACCCTTCAAGATATCAGCGCCCAGACCACCGTTGAGGGTATCGTTGCCCAAATTACCGATGAGGACATCGCCGAGATCACTTCCCGTAAGGGTGTCGGCAAGTGCTGAGCCCCTAAGTTGTTCAATGCCCGTAAAAGTTTCTACATTGCCAAAGCCATCATTTCCGACAACGCCTGTTTTCAGGTTTGCCACCACGCCCAGGGTTTCTTGGCCCGTAGTGAAGCTGAGGATATCTTGGCCACCGCCACCACTGACGGTATCGACACCGTCTCCGCCTTGGAACAATTCGGCATGAGTCGTTGCCGCCGTGCCCGTCATCGTATCATTAAAGGCGGAACCAAAAATTTGTTCAAAGCCCACGATGGTTTCAGCATTGCCCCAACCGTCCGTTGCCGGACCGGTAAGGTCAACGGTAACGCCCGCAATATCGGTGCGATAATCGATAACGTCGTGAATGCCTGCGCCGCCATCTAAGGTATCCAAACCCGCGCCGCCGCTGATGACGTTATCACCAGTATCGCCCGTCAGGGTGTCGGCAAAGGCGGAGCCAAGGATGTTCTCAAAACCGGAAATCGTATCGGTTGATCCGGCCCCGTCGGTTGCGGTGCCGCCCAACAAGCTCACCGTCACGCCCGCCGCATCGTCTACGTAACTGACCGCATCTGTGCCGCCGCCGCCAATCAGTGTATCGGCACCCGCACCGCCAGAAATCACATCGTCGCCAAGGCCGCCATCGATGGTGGCAACCGTGGTCCCTGTGGCGTTGATGGCGTCATTGCCAGCGCCGCCGGTCATAGATTCAACCGCTGAGGTGGTAATTTTGTTGCCGACGTCGGTGAGGGTGAGGGTATCGGTCCCGGCCCCGCCCGTAACCGTTTCGACGTCTTGTATCGTCAACACGTTGCCCGAAGCAGCTTGCGTGGTGCTGACGGTTGCCGCGCCATTAACCGTGGTGGTCAACGTGGTGGTCAAAGCCAAACCGCCCACATCGCCTTTCAAGGTAAAGGTTCCGGCTTGGGTGGCTGTGCTTGCCGTGACGATTTGCCCCAGCGCCGCGTCGCCATTGATGGCCGCGATCAAATTGGCACGGATGGTGGACAGCGTGTCTGCGGCAATCGCCACCACCGTCACAGCCGTTCCGTTAACATCAACCGTATAGCTATCACCCGCCGTAACCGCACCGCTCAATACCACTTGATCGACTTGTGATCCGCCATCCAAAATCAGCGTGTCGTTGCCAGCTTCACCACTGAAACGATCCCCCGCTTCGGCGGACCCGCTGAACGTGATTGCTTCGTCGCCGACCCCGCCGATGATGATATCGTCGGAAGCCGCGACCAGATAAATCGTTTGTGTGCCCGTGACAATGATCGTGCTGCCCGACACATTCAACGTCACCGTGGCCGTTCCGGTGCCGCCGTTGCCGTCGGAAACGCTATAGGTAAAGGTATCAACTTTCGTGACGCCACTGACCAGATTGTTCAGCGTAGCCACAGCGGTCGCATCATAAGTATAGCTACCGTCTGAATTAAGGGTAACACTGGCCCCTTCGGTGCTCAGGCCCGTAAACGGTGTGACGCTGAGGGTGTCGCCCGTATCCACATCGCTGTCATTGCTCAACACACCATTGGCAGCAGCAACCTTCAGAACCCGAGAACCACGGGTCACACCGCTGTCGGCGACCACGCTGGGCGCATCGTTGGCCCCGGTGATGGTAACATCGACAAACTGGGTGACTTGGCCGCCATGACCATCGGTGATGGTATAGGTGAAGTAATCCGCATCGGTGGTCCCGGTCGCCAGCGAATTCACTGCTGAATTCAGAGGCTTGTAAAGCAAAGTGCCATCGGCCTGCAACGTGACGTTGCCCAAAGTGCCTTGCGAGAACGTCACATACGACAGGGCATCGCCGTCAACATCGCTGGCCCCAGCCAGGGCCGCGATCACCACTTGACCGTCTTCGGTGACGGTGGCCGCATTCACCGAAGCCGTTGGGGCATTGTTCACGCCGTTGATGGTAACGGTCACGGTTTCGCTTGCCGTGCCGCCAGCGGAATCTTGCACATAATAAGTAAAGGTATCTGTGGTGGTGGTGCCGCGCGCCAGAGCCGCCACAACATTGGTATTCGGAGTGTATGTAAACTCGTCCCCACTCAACGTCACCGTCCCTTTGGTGCCATTGGTGTAGTCGGCAATGCTCAACGCTTCCAATTCAACATCACTGTCATTGGTCAGCGCAAAGACGGTGGCAATTTCGTCGGCTTGAATGGTGACCGTATCGGCGACCGTAATCGGCACGTCATTGACCGCGTTGACGGTCAGATCAACAACCTTGATATCCGTCGCCCCGGAACTGTCGGTGACGCGGAAAATGAAGGAGTCTGTGCCAAAGAAGTTGGCTTCGGGGGTGTAGGTATAGGTCCCATCGGCGTTGATCGCAACCGCACCAAACACGGATTGACCACCCGCCGCCAAGGAATAGGTCAAAGCGTCGCCAACATCGGCATCAGTGGCTGACAACTGACCAGAAATGGCCGTATCTTCATTTCCGGAAACAACCGACCCCGTCCCCGCAATCGGGTCATCGTTGGTGCCGGTGATGGTGACATTGACGGTGGCGGTGTTCGACGTGGCGTTGACCGCCTGACCATCGGTTACGGTGTAGGTAAAGGTCGCGTTCGCCGTTTCCCCGGCTTTTAAGCCTTTGTACTGACCGTTCGGGTCAAAATCAAAGGTATCGCCGCCCGTGATCGTGACCGTCGCACCCGATGCCAACGTAACCACATCCCCAGCAACCACGGCTGATCCATTAACCGTTGCGATTGACAGCGTGTCTAATTCTTGGTCCGTGTCGTTGCCCACAGCATAAATGCTGACCGGGTCGTTATCGCCCCATGTCGTGGCGTAATCGTTGCTGGCCACGGCGGCATCATTGACCTCTGTCACTGTAACATCGACAATCGCGGTGCTGAACGAGGGTGTATCCCCACCATTAGAAACCGTATAGGTGTAGACGTCAGAACCTGAGAAATTCGCATCGCCCTTATAATCGATAAAGCCGTTGGCGGTGGTGGTCGTCACCGACATAGCGTTATCGGCGTTCGCCCCGCCATTGGTCGCCAACACGGTTGTGGTCAACGGCACACCCGGCGTGGCCGAGCTGAGTTCAATTGTGTCACCAACCGCCTTGGCTGAGACTTTGTCAGACACAAGGGTGGACGTGTTAATGGCGGCTGCCATGGCCGTGGCAATTTTTGCCACCGTATTATCGGCAGCCTGAACCGTATAGGTCAAAGAGACGCCGTTCACGGTCACTTTGAAGGTATCAGAAGTTTCGGCAGTCCCCGTCAATGTGACGGTATCCACCTGGGCGCGGATGGTCGCGGTGCCAAATAACGGATCATCAACCGAGGTAATTTCAGCGTAGCTCAGAGAGGCGCCGTCAGCGCGGGTATCATTGCCCAACACGTTGACGCTAAACACCACGTCTTCATCACCCGTAACGGCGTCATCGTTCGCCACAGGCTTGGCATCTTCAAGGGCCTTCACAGCAAGGAAGGCTTGTTCCTGAGCATTTTGCGCCAATTGGTTGGTGAATTCGATGTAACCCGATTCAGCCTGGAACGAAGATTGCTCAGCCGAAGACGTCTTCGCAATGGCTAAGTCTTCAGCATCTTGAGCTGGCGCAATATGGGTCGCCGCGTTGGCGGCATGGGCCTGGGCCGCTGTGACATTGTTCGCCGTCGGCGCATCGGTGGCGCTGAACGCATCGGCGGCGGCGCGCGCTTGACCGGCTTCGGTGCTTGCCGTGGTTACGGCGGTTTGAATAGACGAAGAAATGGCAGACGCTTGAACAAGGCCATCTCTGAGCCCCGCCAACATCGGCGTCAGCAATCCTGTAACCGTCCCATCAACACCAGACGCCGCCGTCCCATCGATGGCCGTGACCACGTCAATGGCTGCGATCACCTTATCAATCGCGGTCGCCGCATCGGTACCCGCTGTATTTCCGGGGTTGGCAACGATGTTATTTAAGGTGACGAGCGCCGCGCTGGAAGCCGTATGGGCCGCCGTCAATTGCGCCGCATCTGTTGAATCTTTGCCATAGGTCTCGGCTTCCGCCAAGGCTAAGTCCGAGAAATACATGGCGTCTGCAGCATGGGCCAAGGCTGTATCGGCGGAAGCCGTCGCACCATCACGGGCGGCTTCGGCAGCCAATGCCGAGGTCTCAGCACTTTCATCCGCAGACTGGATCGACGCTGTATAAGCCGCCGTTTGGGCCGCGGCCTTCGCCGTTGCGTCATTGGTGGTCGCCAGCGTGTATTGCGCTTCGGCACTGGTTAAAGACTTGGTCGCCGAGGCCAAGTCATTGTTTGCCGCTGTTGCAGAGTCTTTGGTCGCCTTGTAATCGGTTTCAATTGTGGTCAAGAAATCCAGTGCGTTGTCTTTGGCATCCGTAAGCGCGTTGGCCGAAGTCTTGGCCGCACTGAGAACCGCCGCCACATTTTCCGCCGTGGTGCCGTTCAACGTCAAACCAAGATTCAAGGACGTGTTCAAACCCAAAATGGTGGTTTCAGCAGACGTTTGGGCTGCCGTCGCATTGGTGCTAGCCGTATCGGCGGCGGCTTTTGAATTCACCGCTTCGTCTTTGGCCAACAGGGCTAAATCATTGGGCGCACTTGCAGCCGCAGCAACCGTGGCGACATTGTCCGCCGTCGCCCCGCCATTGGTCGAAGAGTCCGTGACAACAAAGGTTGCGGCTGGCGTTTTGGGGGTTAAAACAACAACACCCGCCCCCGCGCCCTCAGACGCCGTCACAACACCGCCTGCTGTGGTTTCGGCGTTGATTTTGTCGATCAAACCCGCGCGCACAGTGGCAAGCGTATCGCCAACCTTGACCGCGTAACTGACCTGGGTGCCGTCAATGGTGACGCTGTAAACATCTTTAACTTCAATCGCACCACCCAAGGTTACGGACTGAGCCGCCACCGAAGCAACGGTGTTCAAAGACGCATCGGCCGCTGCTGCTGCCGCGCGCGCATCGCCCGCCGCTTCAAACGCGGCGGTGTGGGCATTGATTGCATTCGTTTCTGCCGTCACCGAAGACGCCGTGACGCCATCAGCAGCCAATTTAGAGGCCACCGCAAAATCAACTTCGGTTCTGGCCGCAGCCACTTTTGCCGCTTGAGTGGTCGCCACGTCGACGTTGGCCGCAGCCGAGGTCGCGGCGGTCGCCGCCAAGTCATCGGCACCGCGCAAGTTGGCCGTGGTGGTGGCGATGGTGGCGGTGTTGTTGCCATTGGTGCCATTTACATCAACGGCATCGACTTTGGTGGTAAAAGCAGACCCGGCGCTCTTGGCCGTCAAGGTGATCTCACCCGTTTGCGCACCCGCCGCAGCCTTCACCACTTGAGACGCCGCATCATCGGCATTCACTTTGGCAATCAAAGCCGCCCGCACATCCGACAAGGAATCGTTCGCTTGCACCGTATAGCTGACGGCGGTGCCATTGACGTTAACCGTATAGACATCGTCGACATCCAAATTGCCGCCGATGGTCACAGCGTCAACCTGAGCAACGTTGGTCGCGCCGCCTAAATTCGCCACCGTAGCCGAAACGCTGGCCGTATTATCCGCCGTGCCGCCGTTGTTCACGGCACTGGCCTGGGTCAAGAAGCTGTTACCCGCATTTTTCGCCGTCAAGGTGATCTGACCCGATGACGTTCCGGAAGCCGCAGCCACCACACCTTTAACCGTGGTATCAGCATTGATTTCAGCCACCAAGGCATCGCGGATTCCCGCCAAATTCGTATCGCCAAGAACAACGGTATGGGTGACGGCGGTGCCGTTTACGGTGACGGTGTAAGTATCACCAGCCTCAAGCGAGCCGGCAATTGTGACGGTATCAACCTGAGCCACACCCCCAGCCGTTGCCGCAGCAGCACCCGCCGCATCGGCGGCGGCTTGGGCATCGGAACGCGCGGTCGAGGCATTGGGAATGGTGGCAAGGGCAGCCTTGGCTGCCGCCGCGTCTGTTTCCGCATTGGCAGCTTCGGCAATGGCGGTGGCAAGGGCCGCTTTGGCAATAACAAGCTGTTCTTTGACTTCAGAAATCGAAGATTTACTTTGCCCCGACGTATTGGCCGCCGCCACCGTGGCCGCCGCCGACGTGGCATCATCGGCATTGGTGTGAGCCGACGTGGCCGAACCTTGCGTGTTGGTCAATCCCGATGTGGCTTTGGCGACATCAACCTTGCCATAAGCCGTGGTGGCTTTGGCGGCTTCTGCGGCTGCCGTGGCGGCGGCCTTATCGGCGGAATCAAAAGCCGCCTGAACTTCCGCAACGGAAGCCTTGGTCGACGCAAAAGCCGCTTGGGTTTGGTCGTTGGCTTGTTTCAAGGTGGAAAAGGCTTTAGACGCGATGGTGTTGCCATGGGCGGCTAACGCCGCATCATAAGCCGTTTGTGCTTCCGTCGCTTTGGCTTCGGCTGCCGTGTTCGAGGCCTTCGCTGCCGCAAGACTTGCCCCAGAGGCCGTCTTCGCCGCAAGGGCCGCCGCCGAGGCTGTGAGGGAACTTTCATACGCTGTTTTGGTCGCCGTGGTGTCGCCGGCTTGGGCTTCGGCAGACGCCTGCGACGAAGCCGCGTCTTTGTCCGCCGCCGCCGCCTTGTTGGCCGCCGCTTGAGCTTGTTCGGCCACCGCTTTGAGTTCCGATTTCGCCGCCGCAAGTTGCGCCGCTTCCCGCGCATCAGAATCAGCCGATGCCGCCGCCGCTTGGGCATCGGCAAGGTCACTGTTAGCGGTTGCGGAATTGACCGCAGACGCCGCCGAATCAATCGCCGCCGTCACCGACGTCACTTTCGCCGCCTGGGCCGCGTCCGAGGCGTCTTGGGCCGTGATCAATTTAGTAGGCGCCAATTCGCGGGTTTCAGAGGTAATGTTATCGCGTGCCGCCGCATTGGTGATGGCTGTTTTCACGGCCGTGACAACCGCCGACAATTTCGAAGCCGTGGTGGCATGGGCGGTCAAATCAACATTCAAAGACAGCTTTGCATTCAGATCAATAATCGCTTGCTGCGCGGCTGTTTCCGCCGTATTTGCCGCCGTTGCTGCCTCCGTAGCCCCCGTTGGGTCCAGGGTGGCCGTTTCCGCCTTGGTGGCGGCAATATCCGCTTGGGCTTTGGCCTCGGCGGCCTTGGCTTCCGTAACCGACAAAGCTTCGGTCACAGTGGTTAGGATGATTGTGATAGCGGCATCCGCCAACGCCTGAGCCGACGATTGCGAACCAATTTCAAAGGCCACGGCAGACCCGGAGTTCGAGGCCGCATCCGCCGCCGCCTTGGCCGCATTGGCCGAAGCCTTCGAGGCCGATGTTACAGAGGCCTGAGCGAGCGTCACGGCATCGTTCGCAGCCTTTGCCGCCGCCGTGGATGCCGTCACAGAACTGTTTGCATCTGCCAACGCCTTGGTCGCCTGGGCAACCGCAGAATCCCAAACGCCTTCGATGGATGTGGTGTTGGCATCGTCGCCATCATCGGCAGCCGCGCGTTTCGCCACCACTTTTGCCAGCGCCGCGACACGGGTTTCTTGAACCGCGATGGCCGATGCTTTGTCAACGTTGGGCTGCACCGCATCGGAAATCGCCTTGGCGGCGGTCGCAACCGCCTTGGTGGCCGCATCGGCCGCTTTCGCCGCTGACGCCGCCGCATCGGTGGCTTGTTTTTGCGCTTCGATTCGATCCTTGGAAGACGCCCCACCGGTCCACGCATCGGCTGCGGCTCCGGCGCTGGACGCGACCTTAGCCGCACCATCGGCGGTACCCGCATTTGTCTTTGCCGCCGTTGCCGCCGCCGAGGCGCGCAAGGCTTCGTTATAAGCCGGAATCCCTTTGCCCGTAGAGGCCTTAATAGCCGCCGTCGAGGCCGCCAAGGCTTCGTCAGCCGCAGCCTTGGCATTGTCGGCATAGGTTTTGGCATTTGCCGCGTCAATATTTTTAGCCGCTGCTTCAGTTTTGGTCAGCCACTCAGCGACCTCGGCTGCTTTTGAGACGGCTTTATCGGCCAAGGTCGTCGCCGTGGCCTTCGCCACCGCATCCGCCGCTGCTTTATCCGTGGCGGCCTGTTCGGCTGCATCTTTCGCTTTTTGCGCAGCATTCGCAGCCGCCGTCACAGCTGCGGCTTGCGCTTCGTTCGCCAGTTTCGTGGCTTGATCCTCAGCCCCCTGTAAATCAGCCGCACCTTTGGCATTGGCCGCATCGGCCTTGGCTTGGGTCGAAGAATTGTTTGTCGCAGCCGAAGCTTGCGAAGCTTTACCCGCCGCCGTTGAGGCCCGTTCCGCCTGCTTGGCCGCCGCATCGCCGGCTCCACCCGCCGTTGTGACCGCTGCCTTTGCCAAAGCCTGTGCCACCGTGGACGCCGTCGTGGCAATGTCAGCCTGGACTTTTGCCGCCGCCGCATGGATGGCCGCCGTGTCAGAATAGCTGCGCGCCAGGGCCGCATTATTGGCCTGCTCAGCAGCCTCAGCACCAACTTTCGCCGCCGCACCTGCGGTGGCCGATTGCGCCGCCGCCGCTTGGGCAACCTTAATCTCAGCCAATTTGGTTTCGGCATCATTCGCCAACTTGGTCACTTCGGCTTCGGCAAGTTTTTGCGCGGCGGCCTTTTCGGCGGCCTTATTCGCCGCATCCAAACGCGCCTGCGCATCGGCCTTGCTTTTTTCGGCAGACTCGTTTTTTTGTTGGTTAGAGCTCGATTGTGAAGACTTTAGTTTGGCTTCCAAAGCCGCACGTTCGGCTTCCGTCACCGGGCGTGGATTAATGGCATCCGCATACGCCGAAGCCGATTGCGCCAATTTATAAGATGCTTCCGCCGCCGCAACATATTGCGCCGCCAACCCCTTGGCCGCCGTCGCCGAATCCACAAGCGACGACCGCGCCGCAACAGACGCCGCATCCGAGGCTGCAAAATCAACCGCGTCGACCAAGGTTACGGTGGCTTTGGCAACGTTTGCAGAAGCAGCTGTAAAGGCAAGGGTTGGATTTGACGCATCGGGAGCAATGCGAACCTCACCAGCATCGCTGCCATTTGAGGCTGTGACCTTACTGTTGACCGTGGCGTCGTTATTGATTGCATTCACAAGACCCGTACGCACATTGGCGAGGGTCGCTGCAACATCACCGCTAACGATGTCGCCGGACAAAACTATATAGTTCACCGTGGTGCCGTTGATCACCACGCCGACAACATTATCCGCGACCACATCAGACTTAATCAACACCGTGCGGTGCGTATCATGCGTGGCATTGTTGGTGCGGTTAACGACATCTTGATAGCTGCCTTCAAACGTATCGGCGACCAAGGAGCCTTCTTTGTTGGTGGCGGTGGCGCGGACAGAAAAGGCATAATCGCTTTCGCCGTAGGTTGCCCATTCGGCAATACCCGTGGCATCCGAGCCTAAAATAATTTCACCCGCCGCCGTGCCAGCACTGGCATCAACGATGGCTTTCGCATTTGCATCTAAGTTAATGGCTTTAATAAGTTCGTTGCGAATACCCGCCAAATCAACTTCATTGCCCGTAACTGTATAGCTCACCGTATACGACGCATCGGCGCCAACCGTATGGCCGCCAATGGTGATGGAATAGACGTCACCCGCTTCAAGCGTGCCGCCGATGGTCACTTTGGCTTCGGCGGATCCACCGCGCGCGCCCGCTTGGGTGGTTTCGACCGCAACGGTGTTGTCGGCGTTGGCCCCGGCCCCGGTATGCGATTGCTGATAGATCGCTTTGTAAAGCGAAGCCGCACTTTGCCAAGCTTCATACGCGGCATCTTCGGCTTGTTGGGCTAAGTGTTTGTTCGGGGCTTGACCGAGCGTCGCGTTGGCTTTCGCAATGTCGGCCTGATTGGCGGCTTCTTCAGAAGCGGCTTTGACCAGCGCCGCCGTGTCTTGCACCTGTTCGATTTCGACTTTCAAGGTTGCTTCGTATTGGGCTTCGGCACCAGCCTGAGCCACTTTCAAATAGCCCGTTGCGACAGAAGATGCGGCTTCGGCATCGGACAACGCCACGGTGGAAGCTAAGTAATTCGTAATCGCGGTGTCGGCCGCCGTCGAAAGCGTATCGACGTTCGTTTGCGCCGTGCCCGCCGCCGTATCGGCCGCATCAAATTCCGCTTGGGTGTTGGTGGCATTGGTCGTGGCCTTGGTCAACGCCCCCGAATACAAGGTTTCGATTTGCTGTTTAAACGTTACCGTCGCCTGGGCGTTTGCCAACAGCTGGACGTCTAACTTGGCCGTTGCCAAAACTTCCGCATTGGTGCTGGTTGCCGCTTTCAACGCCGTGATCAAGTCGGCAGCGGTGATGTTCAACGCTAAGGTTAAGCCCAGCCCGCCTTCCGTAACGGCCTTTACGGCAAAGTCATACGCGGATTTTGCCACACTGCCGTCAACCGTCGCATTCAATTGGTTTTGCGCGCTTACAACGTCATTATGGGCGTTGTCTTTAGCGTTTGTCGCTGCGGTCTTGGCATTTTGGTAGGCGGTGTTTTTCGCCTCGGCAATGGCCTTGGTGACCAGTTTATCAGCCAACACCGCACGTGCGTTCAACAGCGCATTCGCCGCATCGGTCGCTGCGGTATCCTTAGTCGCCGCATCCGCCTTTGTTGCTGCGGCGCTGAGTTTGGCGGCATCTAAGTTCGCCTGGGCCGTGCCGTCTAAATATTCCGCCGCCGCCTTGCTGGCTGTCACCGCATCGCCGATGCCGGAGGTGGCTTCAATGGAACTCCTTTCTGAAGATTGATCAAATGTGACCGCTTTGTTGAACTCTGCCAACGCACTTGGGTCCAACCCTGCACCAATCACAGCCAGATTCACCGCCGCATCCGCATCGGCGCGCGCCGCCTTGCTCGATTCTGCCGAGGTAAAGGCCATCGTCGCTTTCGCCAGCATCGTCGCCGCATCAGCGGCCCCCATGGTGGCTTTGGCGTGAGTGGCCGTATCATGCGCATGGGTAGAGGCCGACTTGGCCGCCGTCATCGCGGTTGCCATTGAAGTGGACATTGGCTTGGCCTGAACCGCCGCGTCCAGCGTATCCATTCTTAGCTTAACGTCGTTGGAAATGGTGTCGATGTCGGTATAGACAAGGCCACTGCCGCCTTTGGTCAGTTCCGATGCCACTTCGGTCGCATACTTTTCGACCACTTTGGCTTTGGCTGCCGTTAGAACCGTCGTGGCATTGCCACCCGCCGCTTTAGAGACCTTGGCCGCAACCAACGTCGCCGCCCAGGTGGTGTCGGTGGCCGTAATCGCCGCATTGACGATGGTCGCCATCTTCGTCGCCGACGCCGTCAACTGAGCCGCTGTCGACTCTAAATAGCTGAGAATAGCCGCATCAACGGCATTGCCCTTGGCGGCTTCCGAGGCCGCCGCCAAGGCCACCTTGGAAAATGCCGAGGCACTGGCCGACAACGCACCCGCCGCCCCCAACGCCTTCATCGGGGCGGTCATCACACTGGCCAATTCTTGCGCCTGAACCGTCGACAAGCCGACGTTTTGCGCTGTCGCCAAAGTGGTGATGGTGTTCGCCATGGCACTCAATTTCGCCGCAGCAGACACCTCCACCGCACCTGCCGCTTGCGCCGCAGACAAAGCACTTTGCACAATGGAGGTCAGTGGTGTGACCAAGCCGCTGTAATCAGCTGCCGTAAATTGTTGCAACAAAATGCTCCGTTCGACAGCCGTGGGCGCGATGAATTCTGGGGCTAAGAACTTGAAAATTTCTTGTTGGGCATGGGCCAACTCGACCCGGTGTTGCGCCGCTTGAAGTTCCCCGTCGTGTTGGGCATTTTCAAAATTCTGGAGAATTTTCGACAGCGAGTCTTGGCCCTGGGTGGTGTCTGGCACGGGCGCATTCGGCGGCGTTGGCAGAACCGCCAGAGCACCGCCGTAAGAGCTGTTGATTTGGGCGTCGGTCCAGACCTGTGGCGTTGGCGGGGCGGTAAAGGCGCTGGTCATTTGCACCGTTTGGCCCAATTGGTTCAACGTCACCACGCCGCCTTGGGTGGTGATGGTGATTTCGCCAACGATGTCGGTGCCGTCAGCGCCTTGTTCCGACAACAGTGATACGGTGTTAACATCGCCTTCTTGCGCCGCACGGCCCGCGACTTTGGTGCCGCGAATACCGATCGTTGCGACGGGCGTGTTCAGCACCATGCCATCGGGGGACGTCTTGGCAATGTCGCCACTGATGAATGAGAAGACCCCTTGGACCATTTCGGCGCGCATGACCCCGGTTTGTGCCACCGGGTCGTAGACCATTTCACTGATCACCATGCGTCCGTCGGAACCGAGCGAGAAGGTGGAATTGTCTTCAAACGTGATGCCGATGGAGCCACCCTCGGCGGTGACGATTTCATCGCCCTGGAAAATCGCATCGCCCTGGGCCACGGTATCGCGGGTGCCATCAACGCGGATAACTTCGACCTTGCCTTCGATAACGTCGATTTGACCAATCGGGGCAGCGGCGCCTCCCGCTCCCGCATCCGACGTCGACATCCCCATCATCTGCGCCGTCACAGACGCGTCAACCAAGGGGGTCAGCAAACTATCGACAAATTGAGGTGATAACAGTCCGCCCGCAGGCGTGACTAAATTGGGAGGAGACGTAAGTTGGAAATAGCCCTTGACCAGGACTTGCGCGCCATCGGCACCAATAAGGATGAGATCGCCGCCGGATTGAACGAATCGAGCCTGAAGAAGCCAAGCCCCCTCGCCCACAACCATAGCATTAGCAGAGGCCGCATCGAAGACAGCAGAAAACACCTGATCCGAGGCACCCCCCGCATCATTCGCACCAACACCAGCCTCTGGACTTCCAATTCTATTCATAACCCTACGAACAACTTAAAATTTTAGATCACGTTCAGAGCATCGGGTTATCGTCTTTTTATACATCAGGTCTTATCGCCGTCTGCATTTGCACATTACGATATTAGGTGGAAAACAGGAAGCCTTTATTTATATGATTTAACGTTTTCCAACCTCTAACGGAACCCTAAGATTCGCACTCATCATATCAATTCATATTGATAAATATATATGCAATATGAACTACCTAGGCCTTAGATAGCCATTCACCTCTCAGCGCCTCAAAAGAGCATCCATCGGCTAAATTATGACTGGTGGTTATGGGTGTATGTTGAAATTTAAAGTGCCCATTCCAAGCTTCACAGAAACCGGGAAGGCCGGCGTACTTTTGCATTGGAAACTTAGCATCGTTTAGGGCGGGTTCTTTGTATTGTTGTGCTTATGTTGATGCTGGTTGGCATCAGATCATTTTGCAGGATGAATGAGTGATATGGCCCCACATGCATAGGGGCTGTTCACGTACACCATTGTCTTACTTCCCGCTTTCATACCGGGAGACGATTTACTTAAATCTTTTAAATTCACCAAAATGTCACAGGCTGGAATATGCCCGGTCCTAGATATGTTGCTTGAAAAGGTTCGGTCCTTACTAAATCCAAGCAATTTAGAAAAAATATCCATCGTCGTGTCGTTGTAGTTATTCATAACCAACCAATCAAATTCACCGGGCTGACGGCTGGTTTGTTCATAACAGTCCGCCGCCGCGAATTTCGTAGACCGATACATTTCCAAAACGGCTTCCCCAAGGCTTTCCCATTCATCCGAAGTGGAAAATGGGGAAATTCCAACATATTCAATTTTTTGAAAAGTCGAAGAACAACGGGGCGCATTGGTCAACAGACAAACGGCGACACCGTCACCCGCAACGGCTAAGGCTTCTTCCATATATCGAGACACGCCGTTTGGATTTTGATCGGCACAAACCACCAACAAGTTTGTCAGCTTTCCCGTCTGAATCAAAGGAAAGCCTATGAACATGGCATTCAAGAAATTCCCAGACCCGCCAAATGTGCTGCTCAGAAAGACCTTTTTCTGAATCCCAATTTTTGAAAAAGAGGCAAACAACTTGTTTCTCATCGTGCGAAAAACGGTGTCGCCTCGTGTGGCCGTACCGTCAAAAATTTCAGAGAAACTCTCTGTAACGACCATCACGCCATCAATGTCTTCGGCTTTAACATTGCTTTTACTCAAGGTGGTGATCACTTGTTCTAAAATGATGTCTTCAAGTTTATCACTGAGTTTTGAGTAGTTGGAAATGCCTCTCTCTTTTAACAATTCTATCGACTCATGCGTTTCGCCATCGTTCTTGATGTCGTTGACATCACATATTTCACCGACTTCATAGGAAATGTCACAAAGATAAACGGGGTGCAGTTCGTTTGTATTCATAAGGGCTCATTTCGGTTTTTAGGCTTTGATGTATCCGGCAATAACGGTTAGCGGCATACGAACCTGCACGCGTTCTTCCCGGGACATCAGGTCTGTGATTTCAGAGACAATCCGGTTTAAGGCGCTGACCGACTCTTCATCTTTTTGACAGATTTTGTACGCGGACCACGTCATCATGTATTGGAGCAACTGATCCAGCGTCCACTCTATTTCGATTTCAAATTTTGGTGTTTTCAAGGGGGTAAACGGAAATTGGATATCTTCAGGGCGATACCCATCCCACAGCAGTTTGTTATTGGAAGCCCAGTGGGGTTCGATCACGGATTTAAAGGGGGCGATCAGTTTTTGATCAACAAGCGGCGTGCTTTCCATCCAGGCATAGCCCCAGGCACAAAAAAGTGATCCCGGTCGCGCCACTCTGGTCACTTCCGGCCAAAACTTGCTGTAATCAAACCAGTGAAGCGCTTGGGCGACACTAATAAGGTCAACCGAACCATCGTCAAAACCACTATTTTCGGCCGTGCGGGTCAAATACTGAACATTTTCGCGCAGCATGGCATGTGATATCTGCTCTTCACTAATATCTGTAGCCAAAACAGATTTGAAATATGGAGACAAGCTGACGGCCGCCTGCCCATTGCCCGTTGCACAATCCCACGCCAAATCTCTGTGGCTGCACTGTTCAACAATCCACTGATAAAGTTCGTCCGGATATTGCGGGCGCGCATCTACATAATTGTGAGGTTTTTCTGAAAACGTATTTCTGTTCATAATGTTGGCCCGTCAATGAGTTGGATGTCTGTGGTTCCGAGCTTTCCTAAAAACGCATCTCCACAACCGATGCCGCCGCGAAAGCATCCGGGGGAAACGGCCCCGCTTATCGGAAGCATGAAGTCAGGCAAAGGTTCGCTTTGATAAGGGGCGACCCAAGTTCGAATGGCGAGGCGACCTAAATCATTGTGAGCCTCATTCGAAAATCCCTTGCGGGCGTGCAGAACTCTATAATTGTTGAGAATCACAAGCTCTCCAGCTTCGGGTTTGAAAGTATTGTTAACACCAAGGTCTTCCATGATTTTCTCAAAAGCAGATAGGGCTAACAACTGGAAATCTGTTAACCGTGGGCAGTCTGCGTGGCGTTGAGAATCAAAGATGAAACGGCGGATATAATTTCCCCGTACGCCTGAACGTGTGTGCCATAAAATTGGATGTTCGCACCATTCCTGAGCAGAAAATATCCTTTCATCACGAAGATCAAAAGGAAAATCCTTGAACAGTATATCTGCTAAGTCTGGAGCCTTTTTTTGTATTTCTGTGACGGCATCTTCAAAGGACACAACACTGACCTCACCGCCGCTCTGCGCTGACCTCGCGTAAAGAAGGAATATAAAATCGCTTCGGTCACAGTGGTATCCCAATTCCGCACGCGTCTTGTGCCCCCTGGAACGATGATGTTTGTAATCCTTACCTTCATCTTGGATGAGGCCTACAAGGTTGTTTTCATACGTTTGCGGAAGGATATATCCGACTTGTTTTGACAGTTGAAGCATGAGGTGACTCAAAGCTTCGACACCAAAACCTTCCATTGAATCAAGAAGTTTGATGCGAACCGCACCGTAGCCTTCTGAAGCGGGTGCAATCGCCGCATTGATGGCCTCACGAACGACACACCCATCCCAATTGAGTTGCTCATCAGTCGTTAATTTGGTCCATTGATCAATGGAGTCACGTAATCCTTTATGAAATGTCATCGGGCATGGGTTAGCCGTTTTCATTTTCGTCTCCTAAAAGAATGAAGTTCGACGCATCAAGCCATTTCGAAGAAAAACCGTGAGAAACGACTGAGGCTTTATGGTGCCGAACGGTTACGCCCGGAATGGCCCGAAAGCAGTTGGCTGTTTCTAAGACCTTATCGTGACGGACATAATGATCAGCCGTTGATGAAAAAATATTGAGCTCAACGGAACGTCCCTGTCTTTGTGGGCGTTGAGCAAACATTTCTGGTGGCAAAAACCCTGCATAACAATAAGCTTTTGCAATGCTCAGGCTAAATCTACGCACAAGCTCCATGGACACCATGGCGCCCTGAGAATGGCCAACCAGTACAATGTCTTCATCCTCTGCCATATGGCTTGAACGCAATACCTTTCTAATTTGTTTCTCAGCAGCGTCAGCGGCGCCCCCCAACCCGAATGCAATCGCTTCCGGTAGGGATGTGAACTCAAACCAACGTCGACAAGACGTTAAAGGGTCATGCTCAGGACCATTTAAAAAAAATCGATCTGGCCCCTCCGAACATTCGGGCCAAAACGTTTGAAATTGCTGACTGGAACAGCCAAATCCATGGAGAAAAAATTCAATCATTTCCGGCCAAACACTTCCCCAAAATACACGCCAGTCGTGCACCCTACTTCGACTTTGTTTTCTTGAGATAATTCAACAACTACGGTCTAATTTTTTGGACATTGTAATTCTTAGCCAACAAATATGCAATTAGATTTTCTTCTTTTAAGAGATAAATGCTCTTTACAAGGGTTATTAAATTAATATAATAAGGTGTATAACTAAATTTAACAAATGTAGAAAGGGTGTTACATGGCCGACAAAACAACAAGTGACAAATATAATCGCGAACTTTCAGATGCAGACCTACAAGACGTCAAAGATCTTTTGGGAGCGGCTGCTTCTATCCGTGGTCTTCTTAGTTCTTTACGTGGGGTGACGCTTTCTTTGCGCGGGACTGCCGCTTCGGTTCGCGGGTCTGCGGCTTCTGTTCGGGGCGTCGCATCTTCCGTTCGCGGGTCGGCGGCTTCGGTACGAGGCGTTGCCGCTTCCGTTCGCGGATCGGCGGCTTCGGTTCGGGGCGTTGCCGCTTCGGCGCGTGGGGTCGCGGCTTCCATGATCGGTGCTGCAGCTTCGGCGCGTGGCGTTGCCGCTTCAATGGTCGGGGCTGCCGCTTCCGTACAAGGCATTGCATCTTCTCTTCAAAGTGGTGCCGCTTCGGTGCTGATCAAAAAATAATAACAATATAGCGTATTGGGTGAATGGGGGCGGTTATGGTTGACAAAAACCAACAATTTAATCGCCCCTTGCCGCCTAGAGTTGTAGATGCAACGCTTCGAGAAGGGGCGCAAGCCCCAGGCGTTACCTTCACCGTCGAAGACAGTGTCGAAATTGCCAAACTGCTCGCATCGCTCCCGGTAAATATGATTGAATGCGGCCATCCAAGTGCGTCTGTGCTTGAGGCTAGGCGTGTATCCGCAGTTGTCGCCGCTTGTGGTGATGTCCCCGTTCTTGCCCATGCCCGCGCGCGCCCAGAAGACATCGACGCCGTCAAAGCAAGTGGCGCTCAGTGGGTGGGAATCTTCGCTGGAATCAATGATATATCTAAAGAATGCCGCATCCGGGATATACCGATTGTCAATCTCGTTCGAGATGCCATCGGGTATGCCAAAAGTCTTGGTTTAAGGGTTCGCTATTCGGTTGAGGATGCAAGTCGGACTTCCGTTGAAGAGTTGATGGAAGCTTACAGCATCGCCCTTTCTGCTGGTGCTGATAGGCTGTGTTTTGCGGATACCGTCGGGGTTCTCTGCCCGTGGGAAACGGAAGAGTATGTTTCCCGGTTGCTCGGCGAACTGGGCGATTGTGACTTAGAAGTCCACCTTCACGATGATCGCGGTCTGGCGAATGCGAATGCGCTCAGTGCTGTCAGGGCCGGCGCAAATTGGGTCTCTTCATCCGTCAACGGAATCGGTGAACGCAGTGGTATAACGGATACCAACGCTTTATTGGTAAACCTTTCCGCCTTAAATCTGAGGCCCTTGCCAAATGGCCAAAAAATGCAGCACCTCAGCAAGGTGGTGCAATCCCACACCAGACTGCAAGTGGATCAATGGCGCCCCTTTGTCGGCAGCCATGCCTTCACGCACACGGCAAAGCTTCACCAAATCGCCGCCAAACGAAATGAACGTGCCTATTCCTGGATTGACCCCCAAAAATTGGGCCGTGAGTGTTCTTTTGAAGAGAACACACTTCCGGAGTCTCTAGATTATCTCATCAATAACCCAGACATAATATCCGCCACTGAATTGAAACATCATCGTCATGGTCCTGGTGACAGGTATTTGATGATGGATGACCGCGTGGTGCGCGGCGCCCAGCAATATTGCATCGTACGGAACATCCCAAAAATGGATGATTATGGTCAAGGGCACGTGGATGCTCATCGCCATAACGTGGACAGTTTGTTTCTTTTTATCGGCAACGAAGACGACTTGTCGGGCCTAAGCGTTGAAGTCAAACTGGGCGAACGCACCAACATGGTCAACAGCCCCAGCAGTGTTTTTATTCCCTCGGGAATGATGCACAGCTATCGCGTCGTCTCTGGTTCTGGGCAGTTTATCAATCATGTTTTGGCGGGGGATTATAACTCAAGCTTACTGGATCACGCGCTGTTGGAAGAAATCGGTACCTCCCCCACCCAACTCGGTCTATCTGGCTCCTTTAAGAATAATAAAGAGGTTCAAATGCTCGACGATTGTGACAATAAACACGCCAACCAAGAGCAGCTTCGATCAAATGCAATGAGCCATTTGACGCATTATGTAAATGGACACCACCCTGGTGCTGCCTTAACGCCAGAAACACGTGTCGATGCGGTTTTTGACTCTCTCGCTTACCTCGATTTTTTCCTCCACATGGAAGGGCAAGTCGGGGAAGGTATATCCCTTGATGATTTGTCGGCGTGTCAAACATTTGACGAGCTCGCTGAAATCATGATTCGCCGTTATCCCAAGGATTTTATGGGTTCTCAAAACTTGCTGCATACCCAAAAGCAAGAGAACATGATCGCTGGGACCTAAGAACGTGTGTGGAATTGCCGGGACGATTGGTGATGCGTGGACCTCTGTTCAATTTGAAACGTTATTGAAATCCATTGAGCACCGAGGACCTGATGGCACTGGAACATATCATCGTGGAAATGTGAGATTGGGAATGAACCGTCTCAAAATTCGCGGTGAAACCGTCCCCCTGCCCCTGATTCGAGAAAACGACACCGTCGCGTTTAATGGGCAAATTTACGGACTTTATGGTGCCAACGGTGATTACACGGATGTATTGGACGGACTGGAATCAGAAGTTTCAATCTTAGAGAAAAATGACGCCGAAATGATCAACGGAATGTATGCCTGCGCCTTGACCAATTTAGAGGGAACGGAACTCACGCTTTCAACAGACTACCAATTTATCAAACCGCTTTTTTATCGTGTCGCACAAACGGGGATTGCCTTCTGTTCGGAGTTTGTACCGCTTTCCCGAATGAGTGATCAGAACACAATAAATCATGACGCGCTTGCCGAATTGTTCATGTACGGATGGTACCTGAGCGATCAATCCTATGCAGCCCCTCTCCACTTGGTCAGCAGGCGAAATCTGCAGACGTTCAAGGGGCGCATTGTCGAGCGGGAAAAGCCCATTCCCTACAAACCTGTCCATTCCCCTGACAGGTTAGAACATTTGCGCCAACGGGTCAGAGACTCCGTTCAGCGGTGCCTTGTTGGCACAGGCCCGTTTGGCCTCGCTTTAAGTGGGGGCCTTGATTCAAGCATCCTGGCTTGGGAACTCAACGCCGCAGGCGTTGAAGATATTGTGACCATTTCCGTTATTTTGCCGGATAATGATGATGGGCTGAAATCTTTAGAAGACCTAAAGTTGCCGCCAGGCGGGGCCTGGACAACATGGAAACACCGCACCGTGAACGTCGATGAAAATTGGGATTTTCTAGACGCCTTTAAAGCGGCCACGTTGGTTTTTGGCCATCCAACCAATATGTCCAGCTTGCCCCTCTTTCAACTCATCGCCAACGCAGCCTCAGAAGAAGGGGTCAGGGTTCTTATGTCCGGGGAAGGTGTGGATGAGTTTTTCGGAGGCTATTCCAGTTATAGCAAGGTCCAAAAGCGTCAGGATATTACAAATTATTACAAACACCCGCCCAGATTAAAGCTGGTTCGATTGTTGTTTGGGGACGCCGCTGCGCAGTCCACAAAAGACAGGTTTGCCAACCTCTACGCCGATTGCGAAGACCTGAGGTTTATTGAACGTGAACTGAGGCTGGTCCGGCTGCTGCTGCGCACGGACGTTTGCTTAATGTCGAAATCCATCGAAGGGCGGACGCCCTTTTTGCACAATCAAATTCCTGATTTTGCCCTTTCTATTCCTTGGAACGATCACGTCTCTGGTGCTCACAAAGCACTGCTGCGGGAAGCCTACAGAACAATAATTCCTAATCGTTCCAACACGACGAAGACGCGCTTTAAAATTTCAGACGTTGTTTTGCGCGGTTACCTCAATAACGAAACGTTCAGGGCACGCTTGGTGTTGTCTACCCGTTCCGTGTTCGGCGAGATGAATGTGAAACAATGCTTGGACATTCTGAACTCTGATGCCGGGTTTGACGCGGATATCTGCTGTCTTCTTATGTCCCTGTCGTTCTTGATTGAAGAAGGCATAATTGAATGAAAGGCAAACCCGACACGATTGCCCCCCTTGATTTAACGCTGGATGAAGTTGTTGGGTTCTGGGCCAAAAAGAAACCCACTGCACACGCCTTAGCGTTTGACGACTCATTGGCGACCCCCGCCCTTTCTTGGCAAGACCTTGAAGACTATATTCAAGGTTTGGCAGAAGAATTTGAAGGTCAAATCGACCAAGACGATGTCATTGGCGTTGTGTGTGATGACAGTGCTGACATCCATATTTTGCTCAATGCCTTATGGCGATGTGGGGCAGCTGTCTTATTGATCAATCGGACCTGGGGGGACGCCGTTGTATCGGACTTATTGACGTTGACGCAGTGTTCAATTGTTTTCACCAGTCGACAGATCGATTTACCAAAGTACCCCAATCAAAATGTGCTTCTGTTTCCAAAGCGCCGTATGCCGACGCTTAAGCACGTTCCCCCAAAAGGGGACCCGAACCGTGTCGCCATTTATGCCACAACATCCGGCACAACGGATGATCCCAAATGCGTGCCAATTACCCACAAACACATTCGCTCTGCATACCATAGCTGTTTAGCGGTTCGCGATTTCAGCACTGTTAAACGTGCGGCTTCGATGTTCCCATTGAATGGTATCGGCGTTCTGGGCGTATGCTTTCTTTTGCCGCGTGAAATTGGCGCTTCGACTTTCGTGCTGCCCCCTTTTACCATTTCAACCATCAGCGCCTCTTGGAAGACCCTTTTCCATCACAAAGTCGATTTTGTTTACCTCGTTCCGGCCTTGGTCCGCCTGCTCAACAGTCTGAGCATTCAAGTGAATAGCAAAAAGAACGTCCTGGCCTTTTGCGCCGCCGCGCCTGTCAGTCTTGAAGACCTGCAAACCTTGGAACGCAAATATCCCCTTACGGTTTTTAACGCCTATGGCCTTACCGAGCTTACGTTTGCTGTGTTTTTCGGTTGCCGTGATGATGACAATCTTGCTTCAGATTCCATCGGCTTCCCGATCGGCATCGAGGCCAAGATTCTTGACGAAGATGGCACCCCCTCTGATCGCGGGGAACTCTATTTGCGCGGCCCCATGCTGACGGACGGATACGTCAACAATCCCTCGGCAACGGAGGCCGTCTGGGTTGCCGGTTGGTTGAAAACCGGAGACCTCGCGGTCCGCAATCCCGATGGCCGGCATTTCATTTGCGGTCGACTGAAAGATGCCGTTATTCGCGGCGGCATATTGTTTTATCTACACGAGCTTGAATATTACTTTCGCAATGCACCGGGCGTTATCGATGTTTGTGCCTTTAAAGGGCGGGACCTTCCGTCTGGGGATGAACTGTGTGCTGTTGTTCATACAGAAGGCGCGATTGATCGAACGGACCTGTTGGCCTGGGTCAAGCAACATATCGGGGACGAAAAAGTCCCCAATAAGTTATTTCTTTGGCAAAAGGAACTGCTCCGAAATTCCAACGGCAAGATCCTGCGAAAAGAGCTGTCTGACATGTACATCAATGGCGTCCTGAAAGATGAAGCCTAAGGGCACTCACCCAAACAGGAGAAAAATCATGCATGCCACGGCAAAATTAGATTGTGTGGTTGTTGGCTATAACGACATTGATTTCACATCACGATTAGGACGCCTGAAAGCTTCGCGTCTGACGTCGGGCGGCTTTGATGCGCTTCATCTTCAATCGCTACCGTATGACGGAAAACGATTGCCTTATATGGAGGTCATGAACGAAGCCCTCCGCATTGCAAACAGGCGCGATGCGGACTTACACATCGGAAAAATTCCAAGCCTAGGCTCGTGGTACTTATGGAATTACCTCGTTACCAATCAATACACATCGAAAGTGATCAATTTTTTTGATAGCCAAAAAGAGGAATTCAAGCAGCTCTTGCTCACCAATCCTCCCCGAGCCGTCGCCATCACCACGACCTTTTATATAGATGATGCCCCGATTAAAAACATTGCGAATTTTGTCAAAACCTATAGCCCCAAGACCAAGATCATTGTCGGCGGACCTCACGTTTACAATCGGTTTGAAGAAATACAAAGCAACCAAGTCCGCGAACACGTCCTCAAAAACATGGGGGCCGATATCTATATCCATGAGTCGCAAGGGGAACTCACCCTATCCAGAATTCTCAGCCACCTAAAAGGTGAGGATGAAGCCACCACAATTTCGTGTCTTGCTAAGAACGGGAAAAATGAAACGAATTCACGGGCAACGCACACAACAGAAGCCCCAGTCAACACGCTTTCACTGCACACCATTCCCAACATTGCCTTTTATGAAGGGGATAAGTTGATCACCACCCCCCGCTCTGTTGAAAGCAACGATATGGATGTCTATTCCATAGATTGGGACCAAGTTGATCCGAATCAATTTGTGCCAACGGCCACCACCAGAACCGGTCGAAGTTGCGCCTTTGCCTGTGCCTTTTGTCGCTATCCCGTGATTGCCGGCCCTCTGAATTTAAAAAGTATAGACGTGGTCATTCGTCAACTTGATCAATTTGAACGCCACGGTGTCAAACAAGTCATCATTATTGATGACACGTTTAATGTTCCCCTGAATCGGTTTAAAGACCTGTGCAAGGCCATTGCGGCTCGACGTTACAGTTTTCAATGGTACTCCTATTTACGGCCTGCAAACTTGGATGCAGAGGCCTTGGACCTCATCGCAGAAAGTGGCTGTGGGGGATGCTTTATGGGCATTGAATCGGGTGACCCAAACATTTTAAAAGGCATGAACAAAGCGGCCAAGGTTGACCAATATATCAAGGGTGTTCAGGGCCTAAACGAACGCAATGTCACGACCTTTGCCTCGCTCATTGTTGGTTTCCCCGGCGAAAGCACGCAAACCGTTGATAACACCATTGCCTTCATTGAAGAGGCCCGCCCAACCTATTGGCGGGCGGGTCTGTATTTTCACCCCAAAGATGCCCCCATTAGCCAGAAATCAGAGGCCCATGGTATCAGCGGCTTTGGGTATTCTTGGTCGCATAAAACCATGGATTGGCAAACGGCAATGGCTGAAATCCATCGCATGTTACGGACCATTGAAAAGTCCGTGTATTTGCCAGGATACAATTTCGATTTGTGGGGGTTGCCATATCTGATTGGCATGGGGGTATCGAAACAACAGCATCTCGCTTTTAATCGTATGGCGCAAAAGCTGCTTTTAAGGGAAATGAACGGGGACCTATCCACCATTGCCCCCGACCTTGAAAATTTCGCAAATATCTTTGTGAATACGGCCCCAGACTAACGTCGCTTTATAACGCCACGATGTCGTCTATGGCTTTAAAGAGAAGACGAATTTCAGCCTCATCATTAAAAATGTTTGTCGACACCCGAAGGGTATAAACCGTCTCGGTGGGTGACGTTAAGGTGTTGGGGAAATTCGTGGAGCGAACCCATATGTTCTTTTGCTGTAAAGCGGTAACAACATTATTGGTGAAGTTGGGATCACTCCGCTTTGCCGGATCTGACGACGGCACAAAAGCCGTGATTCCAGACGACATTTCGGGCTGCAGGGGCGTAAACAAGCTGTCTTTCCCCCACCTTCTGATCACTTCCTGTTTCACCACCTGGCTCAGGGCGACAAGCCGCTCTTCGATCACCCGCTTTCCAATATTACTTTCAAACTCTAGAACATCTGACATGGCCAAAAAACTTGGTGTATTGTTGCATCCGCGCACCTCTAAAACCGTCGTTATCGGAAGGTTTTTACCAATCACGCTATATTCCGACAGGATCGGCCATATTTGCTGAGGTCCCGGCGCGGGCTTGCGAACGTACAGCACCCCCGTTCCCGGTGGACCACTTAACCATTTATGTCCAGGACCCGCATAAAAGTCACAGCCCAATTCAGTCATGTTTACGTCCAGCACGCCGACGGCCTGAGCGCCATCAATCAAGGTCATGATTTGGTGTTTGCGCGCCAACGCACATAAATCTTGCGCCGGAAGCTGAAGCCCGTTGGTCCACGTGACATGAGAAAAACACATCGCCCGCGTTTTCGGCGTAATCGCGTTTTTAAACAAGGCAACAATTTGGTCCGGCGATTGCGGTGGTGTAGGAATGGGCAGTTCACGAACTTTGACACCCATGCGTTTGGCCAGAACGCTCAACGTCGATGTCAGCGCGTATTCTTCTTGGTTGGTCGTCAGGATTTCATCACCGGGCTGAAAATCAATTCCCATCAGGACCAAGGAAATCCCCATGGTTGTATTGTTGGTCAAACAGATGTTTCTAGCTTCTGTACCAAAAAAGGTGCCTATCTTGGCCCGGGTGAGTTGCTGCTCGGCGTTAAATCTAGGATCATCAAAATAGATATAGGTTGGGTTTTGCGCCCATTCTCTGTAGTAACGCGAAAGGTTTTCCAAAACCATCCGGGGCATGGAACCTTCCGTGCCAGAATTCAAATACGTCCGCCCGGGAGGCAATATAAACCGCTTGCGGACGTCCGCCCAATCCCACCGCATAGGCTTTGAAGCCAGTTGGACTGGCTCGTCTGAGGCCCCCTCAGTCTCTGTGGCCCAAGCCTCCGTCCCACGCAAAATTGGCACACCAGCCGCCAAGACGGCCCCTCCCCGCGCCAGAAAATGACGCCTACCTATTTTTTTGCTGGAATTTCTGTTTTCCAATTCATGCGACATATACTCATTCCCCCAACCGTAGCCTGAAATCCGTTTGCTCCCCATTCAACCGACATACAACAGAAGAATTAGGCCCAAAAACAACAACCTTCGCCAGAAAAATACCATAAACATCAATGTTTCGGCAAGATAAAATACACCATTAATTTTAATTATTAAATTAATACCCATATAGAGTGTAACGCAGAACCCGCTCTTGACGTGAACGATCCAAGAGCGTCGGCATTGGCTGGAGCATACTTCTTCGGGTGTGGAGTGCCGCAAGACCCGGAAATTGTGCGAGGAACAACGAAAGGGCTGTCGTTTGGTGGCCCTTTTAACAAATCACCTCAAAAAAGCTTAAGCGCTTTTCCAGACCCCTTTAAAGGAAAACGAATGACATCTTGGTGGCTGCCTTTGTCCCTAGGCAGAAAGGATAATACTTTGTCACGGAGCAATCTGTCCATAACCCTGGGGGATATAGATGCGCTTAAATCCATAAGCAAATTACCCTTAATATCAGCTTCGCCAGCGACCCTAAACAAGAGGTCTTTTTTTGTTCTGACTAAAAAGCTATAGGGAGCATTCGGGGAAAGGCCAGACACCTGGGCATGGACATAATCTTCTCCTTTAAGGATGGATAATTCATTCCCAGACTTATTCGTGACACGTGCACATGTCACGCCGGTGGCCGGCGTGCCGACGGACCAAACACCTAATGGGCCATCGCCACAATCTAGTTTAGCCTTCACAACCTCTTCGGTGATGGTCGGCGAAGCGTTGTCTTCATTGCCGTTGAATATAAAAAAGGCACCAACGAGCAGTCCAACAACAATCGTGGACCACAAAAAATTTTGAAAAAGGCGTTTGTTTCCACCCTGTTCCGTTCCGTCAGTTATCATGAGCCACTTTCCATCTGCCCGTCCTTGCCTAGGTCTGCAAATAAACCTCAAACCTGTCTTAACAAGATTGAAGACCTTTGGCATCAACATTTTTTTAGTTTTCGAATCCGGCTATAAATGTGATGAAGTCCATCTGAATAGCCCCCCGTTTTTTTAGACGCCTTGGGACTTCATTAAAATAAGCGCAAGAAAACCTGGCCATAAAAAGCCTATGTAGCCTTTCTGCCACTGGCGTTGCCTCATGATGCAATCAGGGCTGCTTAGGGGCTGAGGTGCCCCCTTCCTGCCCTGCTCTGACCGACCCTGTTTAACGACCACGTACTCTCGTCCTCAAGGTAACCTTGGGCTGGGGACTGTCTGTATGGACGAAGAGGTTGTTTGGCGGGATATGTATACGGATGTCTAGCTGGTCAAGATCAATGCCCTGCCCTGCGCATTCATATAATGTACGCCTGAGTCCACTCATGGCATATCAAGTTCCACCGTGTGCACGTATGTGCGCACAGGTTTATTACCCAAAAGTTACCCAAATTTTTGAAGCGCTTCCGCTAACTCATTGAAAACAATGGTGACCCCTACGGGATTCGAACCCGTGTTGCCGCCGTGAAAGGGCAGTGTCCTAGGCCTCTAGACGAAGGGGTCTCGTTGGAAGCTCGGGTTAAGTAACCGCTCTCAGCGCTTTAATCAACCCCCTTTTTCAGCTTATTGAGAGATGTCGTGCGTTGAGGCTTTACCTAGGCTCGATTCCAGGTAAACTCAACGTCACAGAAACAACGTTTTTTTAGGGAAAAGTTATGCTCAAAGGTAAAGTTCTCATCGCCCAAGGTGGTGGTCCGACGGCTGTGATCAACCAGTCTTTGGTTGGCGCCATCTTGGAATCTCGCAAGTTTCCGGGGGTTGAGCATATTTACGGGGCCATGCACGGCGTCAGCGGTATTCTCAATGAAGACTTTTTGGACTTAACCCAAGAACCGACCTCTAACCTTGAAGCGGTGGCCGTCACGCCCTGTTCGGCCTTAGGCTCAACCCGTGACAAACCAGATGCTAAATATTGCCAAGAAATTTCTCGTGTTCTAAAGGCGCACGACATTGGCACCTTTTTTTATATCGGCGGCAACGATTCTTCGGATGCGGCGCGCATCGTGGCAGAACATGCCCAGGCTGCCGGCCATGACTTAACCTGTATCCACATTCCCAAAACCATCGACAACGATTTGATGGTCAACGATCACACCCCCGGCTTTCCGTCGGCGGCAAAGTTCGTGGCCCAGGCCTTTGCCGGGGTCAACCAAGACAACAACGCGCTTAAGGGCGTGTATGTGGGCGTCGTCATGGGCCGTCACGCCGGTTTCCTCACCGCCGCCTCTGCGGGGGCTAGGCTTTACAGTGAAGACGGTCCACACCTCATTTATCTGCCCGAACACACCTTTAGTATGCCTTCGTTTATCAAAGACGTGAAACGCGTCTATGCCAAACATGGGCGCTGCATCATTGCCGTATCCGAAGGCATCCACGACGCCAAGGGCGCGCCCATCATCACGCAACTGATGAAGAATGTTGAAAAAGATGCACACGGCAACATCCAACTTTCCGGCACTGGGGCGTTGGCCGATTTGTTGTGCAACCAGATCAAAGCCAAAAGCGGCATCGATCGCGTGCGCGGCGATACCTTTGGCTACCTACAGCGGTCCTTTTTAGGCTGTGTGTCGGATATTGACCAAATTGAAGCCCGCGAAGTCGGAGAAAAGGCGGCTCAGTTTGCCCATTTCTCTGGCAAAAAGCACGGCACGGTGACCCTTCATCGTACGGGCAACTATGCGGTGGAATATAAACTGTCGCCGATTTCCGCCGTGGCGGCCAAGACCAAGGTCATGGCGAAAAACATGATTAACAAGGATGGCAACGACGTCACCGACAAGTTCATGAGCTATCTAACCCCCCTGCTCGGCACCGGCGGCTTGCCCACCGTGTCGCGTTTGGATCAAGCCAATCGGGTCAAGAAAATTCTGAACAAAAAGAAATAGGCTGAGCCTACAGCACGGCAAATGCGACCGAGACCACCAACAAAACCGCGAACGTCACGTTGACGGCGCGGTTTATGGTGGGGTCTTGAACCCGCTTGGACAGGGCCGATCCTGAAACCAACCAGGCCACATCAACGGCCGTCAAAATCACCAGCAAAACGATGCCTTTCAACACGGCATCCTCAACAAAGCTATCTTTCACCAACACAAACCCCGAATACAGGGCGGCAAGGCTGGCATAAGCTTTGGGATTGACCAACGATAGGAACAGCCCAGCCCAAAAGGACGGATGACGTTCCGGCTTGCGATCGTCGGCCTTGGCCTGTTTGGTCGCTATCCGGTAGGCTAAGTACAAAATATAGCCCGCGCCCAAGCCCGTCACAATCGGGGTCGCCCTTGGCACCGCAAGCAACACGCCCATGACCCCCGAGGCGGTGATGACCATGATAATGATCATTCCGACTTCAATGCCCAGCAAATAGCCAAGCCCCTGGCGCGCGCCAAATGCGGCTCCGGTGGCGGCCAAGCTCAAGGTCGCGGGCCCCGGACTTCCGACCAACGCAAACGCCGCCAATATGAAACCAGTGATGTCATTCATTTTTTGCGCCAAAGGAACGGGTCAATGCGGAGCTTTCGGTATATGTTCGATTTTCGGGCTGTAATTGACCCGCCCAAAATAGGACCGTGCGCCGGAATGGATCGGTGCTGTGTGCTTGGCTTTGACCATCGTTTCAGGTTTCAGATATAAAAGCGCCGTATGTTCAAACTGGAAGTCCGAAAAATGATTAAAGATCGACGTGATGACGGTCTGCACGATTTTGTCAGATGTTTTGGCGGATGTCATTAAGGTCGCCGTAACGCCATAGGTCGCGGTGCTATTGCCTGTTCCTTTGTACGTATCGCTGGGAATTCTGACGGCGTTAAAATAGGGGTATTTTTTGATTAAAGCCTTAATGGCGGCATCATAGGTTTGCACCAAAACGACTTTACAATGTTGCGAAGTGGCTATGATGCTTTCGTTCGGATGCCCCGCCATGAATACAAACGCGTCTATTTTGTTGTCGCACAAGGCCTTCCCTTGTTGGTCAGACGTAAAGTATGTCGCCACACCAAAGTCCGCCAGCGTCCATCCTTTGGCCTTCATCACCAGTTCCATATTAGCGCGGTGACCGGACCCTAGGTTTCCGACATTCACCCGTTTCCCCTTCAAATCATCAAGGGTTCTGATATGTGCGTCCGCCCTGGCAATGACGGTGAAACTTTCTGAAAACAAACCCAAGGCGGCGCGCAGCTTTTTATCCGGGCCAGCGATGCGAAAAGGACCAAACCCGTTCACGGCATAATATTGGACATCAGACTGCACGATCCCAAAATCAATCATCGAGCCTTGAAGTTTTTTCACATTATTGATTGACCCACCCGTTGCTATGGCTGTGCAATGAATGCCATGCGCGCTGGTTCCTTTATTGACCGCATTGCAGATGGCTTTGCCTGCTGGATAATAGACTCCAGTAGGACCGCCTGTGCCGATCGTGATTTCCTGAGCGGAGAGCGTCATTGGAAAGACAAGCCACGTCATAACCATGAGCAGAAGCGCACAATAATGTGCACTTAAGCAGTCACTGATTTTAGAGTATTTCATCGTCCCCCCAAACTCACTTTGAGCAACCTGCATTCTACTTCGCGAAATTGTGGCCTTTATCTTCATCCACTTTAGCACGCATACCTTAAAAGCAAAACTCACGCCACCTGACCACAAGCCTGACCCGATGCCCAGGCCCATTGGAAGTTGAAACCGCCTAAGTGTCCGGTGACATCGACGGCTTCGCCGATGAAATACAGGCCGGGGATGGTGGTGACTTCCATGGTTTTAGACGATAACTGTTTGGTATCGATGCCGCCGACGGTGACTTCGGCGGTGCGCAGGCCTTCCGACCCGTTGGGGGTGATGCGCCAGGCGTTGATGTGTTCTGCCAAACGGCGCAAAGCTTTGTCCGAGGTTTCGACCAACCGGCCCTCGACGCCCGTCCAGGCCGTCATGGCCTGGCTTAAGCTTTTGGGCAGAAACTGGGCCAGCGCGGTGCGGACGTCTTGTTTGGGATGATGGGCCTTGGCGTGACTCAGGTGTTCAAACACGTCGGTGTCGGGCAACAGGTTGACGGTGAGCGTATCGCCTTTGTGCCAATACGACGAAATTTGCAAAATGACCGGGCCGCTGAGACCTCTGTGCGTGAACAGCAAGGCTTCGCGAAAGCTGACCTTGCCAAGCTTTACCGTTGCCTCCACCGACACCCCAGACAGGCCGTCAAGTTTGGCTAAGACCTCATGGTCGAAGGTCAACGGCACCAGACCTGGGCGCGGCTCGATAACCTTAAGGCCAAAATCCTTCGCCACGGTGTAAGCAAAGCCGCTAGAGCCCATTTTCGGGATCGAAGGCCCGCCGGTGGCGATCACAACAGCCTCACAGCTCATCGGACCACGATTGGTTTCGACGGTAAAGCCTTCATCACCTTTCACCACCCGGTTGACCGTGGTTTCAGTTTGAATACGGACTCCCGACGCTTCGTTCAACAGCATATCGATGATTTGCCCCGCCGATCCATCGCAAAACAATTGCCCATGATCGCGTTCGTGATAAGCGATGCGGTAGCTGTCCACCAGGGCCATAAAATCGTGTTGAGTATAGCGCTTTAACGCTGAGGTACAAAACCGTGGATTGTCAGACAGATAATCAGACGGCGAAACAAAACGATTGGTAAAGTTGGCCCGTCCACCCCCAGAAATGCGAATTTTTTCCGCCACCTTGATGGCATGATCCAAAACCAAAACCCGCCGCCCCCGCTTAACCGCCGCCCCGGCACACATAAGCCCCGCCGCCCCCGCGCCAAGGATGATGAGGTCAAAGTCGGTCATGGTTTTGCTGCACAGCTTCAGACACCACGCCAAACAGCTCGGTGATTTGCAACGGCTTGGTTACGTAAGCGAGAAAGCCAGCCTGGATGCCTTTGGCAACTTGATGCGGCAGGGCGTCGGCGGTCACGGCGATCACCGGAATATGGCGTGTTTGTTCAAGATTTTTTAGATGATGTAAAGCCGCATCCCCGTTCATGCCAGGCAGGTTGATGTCCATCAAAATGCAATCGGGCTGTTGGACCTGGGCCATTTCAATGCCAAGTTCTGCGGTGTGGGCGGTAATGACATCAAGATTGGGGACATTTTGGAAGATTTGTTGCATCAGCGCCAAGTTGGCTGGATTATCTTCCACGTACAACACGTTGTAGTGTTTCGTTTCATCGCCAAGAGGGGCGCACAGATCAATTTTGATGGGGTCCTTGATTTGGGCAGCCTCTAATTGCGACGTTTTTTCAGCCTTGGGCAACGGCATTTCAATCCAAAATGTGCTGCCCGAACCAACATGACTTTCAAAACCAACCTCACCGCCCATCAAACGCACCAAATTGCGGGTGATGGTCAGGCCAATACCGGTGCCTTCAACTTCAGTAGCTTCAAGGCCAAGACGTTCAAAGGGCTTAAACAAGTCGTCTTGCTTGTCTTGGGGAATACCGGGTCCGGTGTCGGCAATGCTAATCCGCATCATGCCCGCATGATCACGGACGCCTGAGATCAAAACACTGCCATTTTCAGAATTATATTTCACCGCGTTCGACAGCAAGTTCAAAACCACCTGCTTCAAACGCATAAGGTCAGCAACGACAATAATGTCTTCGCAATGGTCTTCATCGCAATCCACCGAAATCCCACGTTTTTCTGCCTGGGCTTGGATCACCGCCATGCATTCTTCCATAAGCGGGCGCAACTCAATCGGCTCTAGGTGAAGAGTCACTTTTCCGGCTTCAATTTTCGCCAGCTCTAGCACCTGATCTATCAATTCCAAAAGATGTTCGCCGCCCTTGATAATTTGCGCGGTATTGTCTTTTTGCCGTTCCGTTAGGGGGTTGGCGGGATCAAACTGTAAAAGCTGGGTGAAACCTAAGATACCGTTCAACGGCGTACGCAACTCGTGGCTCATGGACGATAAAAATTCTGATTTCGCTTGATTCGCTTTGTCAGCTGCATCCTTGGCGTCAACCAGTTGGTCTTCAGCATGTTTGTGATCGGTGATGTCAAAAATGAAGCCCCGAAGAATTTTGGCAGCACCATCGGTAATCTGCACCGCCACCAAATCACGCAGCCACACCTCTCGCCCATCGGAGGCAATCATACGATATTCAAATTCGTGATCTTCCCCCCGTTCGGTGCTGGACACGCAAAACGCAACCGCTTGTTCGCGATCATCGGGGTGAAGGTGATCAGGCCAGAAGTTTTCGGTCAGCCAATCTTCGCACGGATAGCCCAAAAGTTTCTCCGCTTGGGGCGAAACGTAAGTGAAACGCCACGTATTAAGGTCAAGTTCCCAGGCAATGGCATGAGAGGTTTCAACCAACCCCCTAAATTGCGCCTCGTTTTGGATCAGCTCTGTTTCTTTACGTTGGATCGTGCTCCGCATTGCCATAAAGCTGGATGCCAGCACACCAAGTTCATCTTTGGACGGCTTGGGCAGCGCCGCTGCATAGTCACCCTCAGCCAACCGTTCAGCGGCATGGGTGATGCGGTTAAGGGGGGACGTAATCCCTTTGGTGATGAGGAAAGAGATCAACGCGCCAAGCACGATGATCACCGCTAAAAACACCACCAGCAAGGTCTTGGTCGCAGACAATTGCTGTTCGCTGGTGCGCACGAATTCCTCGGCTTTTTGGTTGGCGAAGGCAGCCACCTCATCAATGTGTGTAGTGAAATGTTCGATGAAACGAGCCCCCTTACCTTTGGTAATGGCGGCGGCTTCGTTACGCTTGTCCGCCAACATCAAAGCGATGACTTCGTCGCGAATGGGTTTCCAGTCCTTAAATTCGCGGACCAGGGTCTTGATGGTCTCTGGGTTGCCAAGATACCGTTCAACAACGACCTCAAAATCCTTTAAAGCGCGTTTTTCTTGCTCGGCGACGATTTTGGCGGCGGCTAAAATTTCGGCCTCGGTTTCGGCCAAAACCACATCCTTCATGCTGCTGTGCATGGCGGTAATGCGCGTATTGGCGTCCAAGATGGCGTTGCTGACCGCGTGCGGGTGCTGGTTAAACAAGGAGGTCTGTTGGGACAGACGTTCCAAACTGCTCAGCGCGAAGACACTCCAAAGGATGGCGAGAAAAATCACAGCGGCAAAGCCACCCCAAAGACGCGCAGCAACGCTTAAATTTTTCAACATTCAACAAGCCCGTTACTATTCTTATTGGTTCAATAACTATCAAACTACGGTGTGAAATCATAGGTGTTATATTGGTGGTAAAAAGATTTTAAAGATGGATCGATTAAACGCTCGCCAAGCACACCGTAAAGCGCGCGCCTTGGGGGTTACCTTCGCCGTCTTGCACAGTTTCAGCTTTCAGCGTGCCGCCGTGGGCTTCGATGATTTGCAGGGATATGGAGAGGCCAAGGCCAGAGTGGCGGCCGAACTCTTCTGCTTCGGGACGTTCGGTATAAAAGCGGTTGAAGATGGCTTGCTCTTTGCCCGGCGCTATGCCGGGACCTAAGTCTTCGACGGTGACGCGAATACAATCGCTTTCTCGCCACGCCTTCAGATCAATAGGCGCGTCCGAAGGGCTGAACGAAATGGCATTGCTGAGCAAGTTGCGAAACACCTGCATCAAACGGTCTTCGGTGGCTTCGACGATCAAATTGTCTTCGATGTCGAGCTGAAGGTTCGGCCCGTTTTCACCTTCTCCAGCCCCATAGATGTCTGCCAAAGTGTGCAACAAGTGGCCCAAATCCACCTCTTTGTTTTCCGCCCGCGACAGTTCCGCATCCAAACGTGAAGCATCGGAAATGTCGGTAATCAGACGATCTAGGCGTTCCACATCGTCTTGGATGATGGCCATTAATTTTTTTAATTGCTTGGGGTCTTTAACCAGCCGGGTGGTTTCCACGGCGCTTTTGAGGCTGGTTAAAGGGTTTTTGATTTCGTGAGAGACATCGGCGGCAAAGGCTTCGATGGCATCCATTCGGGTCCACAGGGCTTCGGTCATTTCGCTCAAAGCCAGCGCCAAATCACCAATTTCATCATCGCGAGCGGTCATTTGCGGAATCGTGTGTTGGCGGTGATGACCATGACGGATGCGTTCGGCGGCACGGCTTAAGATGCGAATGGGCCGGGCAATGGTACCGCCCAAATACAACGACACCAAAATGGTAAAAACAAGTGTGACCAAAAAGACTTGCAAGGTGTCTTTGCGCACCGCGTACATGATTTTATCGATGTCTTCGGAGGTTTTCGACAGCATCAACACGCCCAATGTTTGTTTGTAACGCGTGACCGGAAGCGCCACCGACATCACCAGCGAGCGATCTGGCATATTGCGATGTGCCATCCACACTTCGCCGCGCATGGCCCCGATCACTTCTTCGTAATCGGTGCCGCGTTGCTGAATATTTTCAAAGTACGGTGGGTAATCTTCGATGCCAGGCAACCAAAAATAAATCACATCCAAATAGCTAAACGCTTTGTCGAGCAGGCTGTTGGGTCTTTGATCGGAAATAGGCGGCTCTAGGTTTTCGGCCTCAACCACTTCGCCACCAGGCTGTAACAAGTCCCGGGAATCGGCCACCAAGTGACCATCCACGGCAAACAAGCGGGCGCGGGTTTGGGCCGTGAAGGCGAGACGCCTGACGATTTGAATGGCTAAGTCCGGCAACAACTGTTGACCCATGGGCGACACAGCGGTTTCGCTCAGTGCCACGGAAAAAATTTCTCCGTTAGATCGCAGCGCCGAGAGCTCTGTCACAATCAATGAACGGCGGTATTCACCCAAATAAAACAAGCCCACCAACAACAATGCCGGGGCCAACAAATTGACCGCCATGATACGTTTGGTCAGCGGTGAAAAACGTTGATCACAGGTTGGGGGCCTAGGGGGTGCGGGGGGGGGAGTGTCAGGTGACATCAATTTTCGCTCACTCGCCACAATACCGATAGCCAACGCCGTACAGGGTTTCAATGGCGGAAAATTCACCATCGGTTTCTCTAAATTTTCGGCGTAAACGCTTAATGTGACTGTCGATGGTGCGGTCATCAACATAGATGTGTTCGCCATACGCCGCATCAATCAATTGATCGCGGCTTTTGACATGCCCCGGATTGCGCGCCAAGGCTTGGATCAGCAAAAATTCGGTCACGGTTAAGTTGACATGTTTGCCTTTCCAGGTGCTGAGATGACGGCTGGCATCCAACATCAAATCGCCGCGTTGGACGATTTCGGCAGCGGCAGCGGCAGGTTCACGGCGGCGCAACACCGCGCGAATGCGTTCAATCAGCAAGCGTTGAGAAAACGGTTTTTTGATATAATCATCCGCGCCCATGCGCAGCCCCATGGCCTCGTCGATTTCATCGTCTTTTGAGGTCAGAAAAATAACAGGTAGATCACTGCGTTTGCGCAATTCATCCAACAGCTCCATGCCATCCATGCGCGGCATTTTGATATCCAACACGGCCAAGTCAGGCGGGTTGCGACTGATTTCACGCAAAGCCTCGGCTCCATCCTTATAGGTCAGGACTTTAAAGCCTTCGGCTTCTAAGGTCATGGACACGGACGTGAGGATATTGCGGTCGTCGTCAACCAGAGCGATGGTTTGAACCATGAATTTTCCAACTTTACTTTTTTTTATTAAAGGCCATGGTACTTGAACGTGTCATTATGGCAAAATTATAGTTGTCATACGAATATGCAATCATATACAGGATCAGGCCCTTAAAGGACGTTAAACGTGAACGATTTTTCCCACAACATAGGAAGCTTTGCGCGGCTGCTGGTGGAATCCGCTCGCGACTTGGCGCCGATTGTGGTGGTGATTGCTTTTTTCCAGGTGGTGGTCATTCGCCAACCTTTCCCCAATTTATCCGATATTTTAATTGGCACCGCCCTGGTGGTGATCGGCCTGACGCTGTTTGTGCGCGGTCTTGAAATGGGCTTATTTCCGTTGGGCGAATCCATGGCCCAGGCCTTTGCCCGCAAAGGCAGCGTTATGTGGATGTTGCTGTTTTCCTTTGCTTTGGGCTTTGGCACCACGGTGGCAGAACCGGCCCTGATTGCGGTCGCCAAAGAAGCCGCCCAAACGGTTGCCGAAGCCGGGCACATCCTGGCCGATGAACAGTCGCTCAAAAACTATGCCCTTGGTCTACGCATGACGGTCGCTGTATCGGTGGGCTTTGCCATTATGATTGGCGTGATCCGCATTGTGAAAGGCTGGCCGATCCAAGGCTTGATCATGGCGGGCTACTTAGGCGTGGTGGTGTTGACATTTTTTGCCCCGGCGGAAATTGTTGGCATTGCTTATGATTCCGGCGGCGTCACGACATCCACCATCACCGTGCCGTTGGTCACCGCTTTGGGCGTGGGCCTAGCCACATCCATTCGTGGCCGCAACCCCATGACCGATGGTTTTGGGCTGATTGCGTTGGCCAGTTTAACCCCCATGATGTTCGTCATGGTTTACGGCATCGTGTATTGAGGAGGCGGGCAATATGGACTTAATCCATCACATTCTCGCCACAGGCTATGCCACGCTCTTTGACGTGGTGCCGATTGCCGCCATTTTGGTTTTTTTTCAGGTCGTGGTTTTGAAAAAAATCCCGCCCAACCCAAAGCGGATTGTGGCGGGCTTTGCCTATGTTTTGGTGGGCCTGACCGTTTTTTTGGTGGGATTGGAAATGGCGTTGTTTCCGGTCGGCGAAACCATGGCCCGTCAATTGACAGACCCTGAATTTATCGGGGCGAGCGCGGCCTTGGGCATCGTCGATTGGCGCGATTATATGTGGGTCTATGTTTTTGCAGCTGCCATTGGCTTTGCCACCACGGCGGCGGAACCGTCTCTCATCGCGGTGGCTTTGAAGGCCCAACAGGTTTCCGGTGGCGCTATTCAAGCGTGGGGTTTACGTCTTGCGGTGGCGCTGGGCGTGGCCATCGGCGTGTCGTTGGGGGCCTATCGCATTGTCAGCGGAACACCGTTACACTGGTACATTATTGCGGGCTATGTGGTGGTGCTGATCCAAACCATCTGGGCTTCTAAATTTATTGTCGCTTTGGCTTATGATTCCGGCGGCGTCACCACCTCGACGGTGACGGTACCGGTCGTCACCGCCTTGGGACTTGGGTTAGCGTCAACCATTCCGGGACGCAGCCCCCTGTTAGATGGCTTCGGCCTGATAGCCTTTGCCAGTTTGTTTCCCATTATGTCCGTGTTGGCCTATGCCAAGATGTCCGAATGGATGCATGCATGGCGTCAAAAACAAGACCAGAAACAAGACGAATATGAGAAAGAGGAGAAAATCCTGTGAATATGAAGATGATAATGGCGTTGGTAAAAGACGAAATTACCCAAACCATCATTGATGCTGCAAGGGACGCGGGTGCCACCGGAGCCACGGTGATCACCAGCGCCCAAGGGGAAGGCTTGAAACCTGGAAAAACGTTTTTCGGCCTTGATTTAGCCACCCAGCGAGACATCGTTATTTTTTTGGTGGCCGAGCCCAAAGCACGAGAAATTTTAGAAACAATTGCGAAAGCGGGTCAATTCGACGAAGATCCAGGATCGGGCATTGCGTGCCAGATTAGCCTAGAAGATACGGTTGGCCTAAGCACGCAATTACCAACATTGATTCACGAAGTTGAGGATGAGCTATGAACGACAAACCTTACATCAAAATTTCGGACGTAATGTCAACGTCAATTAAGACCATTGATGCAACCTCGACCGTGACCGAGGCCATTAATCTGATGCGCGAAACCGGGGTAAGTTCTCTGGTCACCGAACGCAGGGATGTGTCTGACGAATATGGCCTGGTGGTGGTGTCTGATATTGCCAAGCGCGTCATTGCCGAAAACCGATCGCCGGACCGGGTCAATGTCTATGAAATTATGACCAAACCCGTACTCAGTCTGCATATTGAAATGAACATTCGCTATGCGGTACGCATGTTGGTTCAATTTGGTTTATCCAGAGCCTTGGTCGTAGACGAACGACGTACTCCGGTTGGTATCGTGACCTTGCGCGACATGGTTTTGCGTCACGACGAAGGGTAAGCAACACCGTGACAACGAAGCCAGCGCCCAGCACCTCGGCCCGTCTGGCCCGGCTCATCGCACGCGGTGCCACATCCGGGGCCTTGGCAACCGTACGCGTAAGCGCCAAAGACAAGGGCTGGCCGTATGTATCAAAGGTCGGATTAACCTTAGACATCGATGGTGCGCCCCTTTTCTTATTTTCCACACTGGCTGCCCATACCCAAGACCTATTATCGGATTCAAGAGCTTCGCTACTCATCCAAACCTTAGGCCCTGACGCAAATCCGCTGCAAGCGCCGCGCACCACCTTGGTGGGCTTGGTCGAACGGCTCGACATTGACACCGACCAATATGAACGCGCCCGATACTTATCGCGTCACCCAGAAGCCGCTCAGTATGCAAGTTTTGGGGACTTTTCCATGTGGCGTATGGTCGTAAAAAAAGTCCACTATGTCGGCGGGTTTGGCTTGGCAAAGTGGGCCAAAGCTAGCGATTACCTGACCCCTGCCCCCGATTTAAAGGCCGGCGAAACCAAAATTATCAAGACCATAAATCACGAAAAATCCCATCAACTGGATTTGGCTTTAGCCCAGGTAAGTGGGTGCTCGGTTCCGGGATGGCAGGTCCGTTCTATCGATACGGACGGTTTGCTGGCCGACCACGCGAAGGGATTAGAGGCGCGGCTTGATTTTAAAACGCCGGCGAAAAACGTACGCAGCTGGCGCGAGCGCTTTACGCGAAGGCTTTAAAATGCCAATTTAGATACTTATCTGGTTTGGAACTGGAAAAAACCGTGGATTTTGCAATACTCGCCGCCATTCTTGCCCTCTTTATGTCCATGGGAGCCATGTGGCTGACCGGAGGCGTATTAAAAAAACTGGATGAGCAAAACCAAATTTTTTTACAAACCCATATCTCGTCATTGCGCAAGGACGTCAAGGGCCTGGAATCCGGCCTGCATAAAGCAGAGGGTTCCCTTGCCGATGTAAAAAACATTCGCGAAGGGATGCAGGCGCGGCTGACAGAACACACCACCCAGCTTGAAAAGCTAAAAACGGAAATGGAGAAACTCAACAAAGAAATGTTCATTTTGGATCGTTCGATTCCGGATCGTTATCGCAATCGCACCCCGGTTGCCGCCCCCCAACCGATCGCCGCAAAACCACCATCAAATTCTGAATAAACATGACGTCAATTTAAGGTTTCGGTTTGTTGAGACTCCCGCTAGGGTATTGCCTCAACTGTGCAGCGGGAGCGAAGTTTATGCCGAATTTGAACGTTACACCAACGCCTCACCAAGGTCTCATCGCCTGGGTTCAAGGCATTGCCAAGCTGACCAAACCAGCCGCCATTCATTGGTGTGACGGCTCACAGGCTGAATATGACCAGCTTTGTGCCGAAATGGTCAGCAAAGGCACGCTCATTAAATTGAACGAGACCAAGCGTCCCAATAGTTATTTGGCACGATCCAATCCATCCGATGTCGCCCGCGTTGAAGACAGCACTTATATTTGTTCCGAAAACGAAGTGGATGCGGGCCCCACCAACAATTGGATGGACCCATCCAAAATGCGCAGCCTTTTGGATGGCCTGTTTGACGGTTGTATGGCGGGCCGAACCCTTTATGTGGTGCCGTTTTCCATGGGGCCTTTGGGTTCACCCATCGCCCACATCGGTGTGCAATTGACCGACAGCGCGTATGCCGCAGCTTCCATGCATATCATGACCCGTATGGGCCAACCGGTGTTGGACGTGTTGGGCAAGGACGGAGAGTTCGTGCCGTGCATTCATTCGGCTGGCGCCCCTTTGGCAGCTGGCGAAACCGACGTGGCGTGGCCGTGCAACGATACGAAATACATTGTTCATTACCCCGATACTCGGGAAATTTGGTCTTATGGCTCTGGCTATGGCGGCAATGCCTTGTTGGGCAAAAAGTGTTTTGCCTTGCGCATTGCCTCGGCCATGGCACGTGACGAAGGCTGGCTGGCTGAACATATGTTGATTGTTGGCTTGGAAAGCCCCGAAGGTAAAAAAACCTATATCGCGGCGGCCTTCCCATCGGCCTGTGGCAAGACCAACTTGGCCATGCTCATCCCCCCCGCTGGCTTTGAAGGTTGGAAGGTGTGGACCGTTGGTGATGACATTGCTTGGATCAAGCCGGGCGCGGACGGCAAGTTGTACGCCATCAATCCCGAATACGGCTACTTCGGCGTGGCCCCAGGAACCTCGATGCAGTCCAACCCATCAGCCATGCACACCTTGGACAAAAACTGCATCTACACCAACGTCGCCTTGACCGACGACGGTGATGTGTGGTGGGAAGACATGAGCCCTCCGCCAGCCCACGCCCTTGATTGGAAAGGCAACGACTGGAGCCCAGATTCCCCCACCCCTGCCGCCCACCCTAACGCCCGGTTCGCAGCCCCGGCGGCACAATGCCCCAGCATCGATCCGGCCTGGGAAGATCCCAAGGGCGTGCCAATTTCGGCCTTTGTCTTTGGGGGACGGCTGTCAAAGACCTTCCCGCTGGCCTATCAAGCGTTTGATTGGAACCACGGCGTTTACATGGCTGCGACCATGGGTTCAGAAGCCACCGCAGCGGCGGTCGGTCAAGCCGCCATCCGCCGTGACCCATTCGCCATGTTACCGTTCTGCGGCTATAACATGGGCGATTATTGGCAACACTGGGTCGATTTTAGCACGAAGGTTTCCCAACCCCCCGAAATTTTCCGCGTCAACTGGTTCCGCAAAGATGAAAATGGCAAGTTCATGTGGCCTGGCTTTAGTCAGAATATGCGCGTTCTAAAATGGGTTGTTGATCGTGTGAATGGCAATGGCAACGCGGTTAAAAGCCCGCTGGGTCACATGCCAACACATGCGGACATCACCTGGGACGGGCTTGAATTTGACAATGACCGCTTCCGCCAACTGATGGAAGTTGATCGCGCCGGAGCGATGGCGGACGCCGAAGACCAAAGTGAATTGTTTGGTCGGTTTGGGGATCGACTTCCTGCGGAAATGGAACGTCAACGCCAAGCCCAAATTGAACGGCTTAAAGTGGCTCCCGAAGTGTGGAAACTGCCCGTTTAGGGGTCAGTCATCCTCATCAACAATTTTGTCCAGTGGTAGGTGGCAGTGGGGACAGACGCCCCCTTCCGCTTTCGATTTTTGGTGCTGGGCGGCTTTCATAATCGCTGTCACATCAACCTTGTTTAAGTTGAGGCGTTGGACCAAGGCGTCCAGTTGTTGTTGTTCATCACCGTCAATAACGCCGTCTTCCAGGGCATCTTGAACCTGTTCTTCCAACAAAACCCGACGGCGATGCAGCGCGTTGTTAAAGCCCGAAGCTAAAATACCCGCTGGCAGCGCCACCATACCCAAACCAATGATACCAATAAAGGCCCCGACAACTTTGCCATAAGGGGTGATCGGAGCCATGTCGCCATAGCCCACCGTGGTCATGGTAATGACGGCCCAATACATGGCGGCGGGGATCGATGAAAAAACGCCGGGTTGGGCTTTGTGTTCAAAAATAAAGGCCAATGTCGCCCCCATGATCATCAGCAACATCGACACAAACATGGCCGCACCGATGGTCCTAGATTCTTCGCGAAACACTTGCAGCAACAGGGTCATGGCGCTGGAATAACGGGTCAGTTTGAAAATGCGAAGCAACCGAAGCGCACGCAAGATGCGCAGATCGGCACCAAAAAACATCGACAGATAAAACGGCGCAATGGCGATCACATCTATGATCGCGAACCACGTCAGCATATAACGGACACGGCCTTTGACAGGATGGGCGTGATCGGGTTTCCACGGATTGTCGATGGCCGACCACACCCGGGCGATGTATTCGACGGTGAAAATCATGACCGAGAAAACATCAAAGTAATGAAAGACCAAATGAAATTCAGCCTCGATCGACGCCACCGATTCCAAAATCACCGCCACGACATTCAGGCTGATCAGCCAGATTAAGGCAATGTCTACGCGATGGGTCAGCGCATCGGCGTTGTTGAAGGCGTACAAAATCTCAGCCGTGCGCAGGCGCGTACGTCGATAGGCACTGAGAGGGCGATCTTCATCTTCCATATCAATAGGATAGCGCGAAGTTGCCCGTCATAAAAGTATTGTTTTTAGCGTTTAGCTCTTGGCGTGACGAGCGCCTTGGATCGCTAAAATCAACCACCCCAATATCAAAAGGCTGCCGCCCAGAGGGGCCGCCCCCGTGACGGGCACGAATTGCAGACCCGCGAAGACATAAAGCGTGCCCGCAAACATAACGATGCCCGCTTGGAAAAAGCCCCCGGCCATGCTGAGCCAGCGGTTGGGGCCACGGCTTAGCAGCAACCCCACGCCCAACAAGGCCAGCGCGTGCCACATCTGATACTGCGAGCCCATCATAAAGACATCACGGATATCCGGCACATCACCCAGCGCATGCCAGCCATATGCGCCCATACCAACGGCCATCGCCGCGTTCAGGCCCGAAAGAAGTATCCAAATGTTCATGTTCTATTCCTTTAACGATATCTTGAGCGTTTGCGATTTACTTTTAAAGTATGATTGTTCGAAATGCATTTTTTGTTTTGGTTTTTCCCGTGGTTTTTTTGACGATGGGAGCAGCCCTTTTGTCCATACCGCTGACGGTTCCGTTTGCGTTGAGCACTGTGCTGCCCATGCTCCCCTATACATTGGGCTTTGGTGCCATCGTACTTGGATGGCGATTTAAGACCCCTCGCGTTGTGTTGATGGTGGCCCTAATGTTGGGTGCCCATTGGGTCCTTACAACCTTTGTTCCCGATTTAGAACACGCCGGCGCTCGGTCTCGCGAACTGATGGTTATTTATGCGGCCTTATCCGTGCTGTTCCCGGTCAACGCGGTGCTGATTGCTGGCATGGCCGATCGCGGCATGGCCTCAAAAAGTGTGGTCGCTTGGGGGCTGTTTATTCTCTTGCAAATCATTGCCTTGTTGGTGGTGTGGGATGCGGGTTTGGGACCGGGAACGTGGGTTGATGAAGCCCTTCATGTCCGGGTCTTTGATACGGTTTGGGATTATTGGTCGTTGTTGCCCCAACCCGCCATTGTGCTGTTCTTTATCGTGACCTTGGCGTTGTTTAGTCGCGCCATTTGGAGCGGCACCGCCATTGACGGTGGCCTGTTTGGTGCGGTTGCGACCTGTGGCATGGCTTTGCATGGGGCCGGTCAAGGCAATTTGCCGCACATTATGATTTCTTTGGGCTGCTTAGGCCTGATCGTAGCGATGGTTCAAGAAAGTTACCGCTTGGCCTATATCGACGAATTGACCAATTTACCGGGGCGGCGCGCTTTGATGCACGATCTGCACACCTTAAACGGACGCTTTACGGTCTCTATGTTGGACGTCGATCACTTCAAAAAATTCAACGATACTTACGGCCATGATGTTGGCGATCAGGTGTTAAAATTGGTGGCCAGCCGCATGATGAAAGTCACCGGCGGCGGACGAGCCTTTCGGTATGGCGGTGAAGAATTTACGGTTCTCTTCCCCCGCAAATCGGCCAAAGAGGCTTTGCCCCATTTGGACAAGTTACGCAAAGCCATTGCCGAGTCCCGTTTCGAGCTGCGCGACGAGGACCGCCCCAAAGAAAAACCACCCGCCACCGCCAAAGCCAAAGCCAAGACCAAGACAAAGGACCATGTCAGCGTCACCATTTCCATCGGGGCCGCCGAACACATGCCGGGGCAACCCGCATCAGAGTCCCTTAAACTGTCTGATCAAGCGCTGTACCGTGCCAAAGATGCTGGTCGCAACCGCGTTTCCGTTTAGACCTCATATTTTTTATAAAAACCCTAATTTGCACTCGCCACTTTATGGACGGGTTGCTATATAGTACAAACAGACTAATAGAATACATACTGAGAGATTTAATGAAGGTTTGGAAAACACACGCGCTGTCGAAAGAGATCAACGCATTTTGGTTTGGTGAGCCAGAATCCCCCGAATTTGGTCAGCTTCGGGAAGCGTGGTTTCTCAAAGACACGAACTTTGACCAACAAATTCACGACCGTTTTGGCGATGCCATCGACGCCGCCGGACGCGGTGATTTACAGGATATGGCCGACACCCCGCTTGGAACTCTCGCCTTGTTGGTGTTGTTGGACCAATTCACCCGGAACACCGAACGCGGCACGGGGGACATGTATGCCAATGATGAATACGCCATTCAGATTGCCGACGCCGCCATCCAAAAGGGCTATGATCTAAAAGTGAACGCAACGATGCGGCAATTTTTCTATTTGCCCTATGAGCACAGCGAAAATTTGGGGCGACAAAATTGTTCGGTGGCGCTGTTTGAAGCCTTGGGCAATCCAGAGGCGCTTAAATGGGCCATGCAACACCGCGACATCATCGTCCGCTTTGGCCGCTTTCCGCACAGAAATGCCCTGCTAAACCGCCCCAACACCGCCGAAGAAGAAGACTTCCTTAAACAAGCTGGCTCCTCGTTTTAGCTTCGCCCTAGCCTTTTAAAGCGCAACCGCCATTGCCACATCCCGCCGCCGCAGGACATTGAGGCCTTGGCGGTGCAGCCTGGCCACCAACGGCAGGTGCCGACAAGCCCTTGGATATTTTTTTTGAACCACACGTCGGACACTTAAGCCCATTTGCTTTCAATTGCGCCTGACAGTCTTCATACCCCTCAAAATGCTCTGCAAACTCGTGGTCATTGGCACAGATCAGTGTGTAAGAAATCATGTTTGGGTCCTTGGCGTGAGGGAAGCTTACGCGAGTCTACCGTTTTATTTGCCCCCTGTCTTCAAAAGCCACATCGCGCAAAAAATATCCCCAGGTTAATTAGTGGCGCACGATGTGGATGGAACAATGCGCGCGACGTGCCACACGACTGGCAACAGAGCCGAGGATATAATCAGAGATATCCGGATCATGAGAGTTCAAAACGATCAGGTCGGCTTTGATTGTTGAAGCGTATTCAAGAATTTCGGTCGCGGGCTTGCCCTCAAGAACAACCGTATCGGTACACTTATACTGGGCTGCTAGTGTGTGCAGTTCGTGTTCAGCATCCGCTTTGCGCTTCTCAAGAAGGCCGCTGGGAATGGAAGAAACAATGTACTTTGGCACCCCATCAATGACATGCAAAAAAAATCAAGGTGCCGTCCATGATCTTGGCAAGGCCTTGCGCCATTTTTATACAGGCGTCGTTATCGTCACGTTTTGAAAATCAATCGCAACAAACACTTTTTTCATTTTTTTCACCTTCTCCGTTGTCTTGCGGCCAGACGCTGCACCCTCAGAAACACTCTTTATAAAGGGCTTTTGCTGCTTCAAGCGTCAGTTCCACCGGATTGCCGCCCGCACACGGGTCCGCAACAGCCATCGCTGCTAGCTCGTCAAGGCGATCATCCTTGGCCCCCAACGCGCCAAGCGTATTGGGCACGCCCAGGTCAGAGCGAAGCTGCAGGATATGGGCAAAGAAACCATCGAAACCGCCGCCAATGCCCAGATAGGCGGCGGCGGCACCGATCCGGTCTTCGATAGCGGGGCGGTTAAATTTCAAGACGGCGGGCATGACCACGGCATTGGTCATACCGTGATGGGTGTTGTAAGTGGCGCCGATGGGATGGGCCAACGCGTGCATTCCGCCCAAACCCTTTTGAAACGCCACCGCGCCCATGGCCGCTGCACTCATCATGTGGCTGCGCGCTTCAATGTCGCCTGGATTGGCAAACACCTTGGGCAGATTTTCATTGACCAAACGCATGCCTTCCAAAGCAATCCCTTGGCTCATGGGATGATAGAACGGCGAACTGTAAGCTTCTAGGCAGTGAATGAAGGCATCCAGCCCGGTTCCGACCGTAAACACTTGGGGCATTCCCACCGTCAGTTCGGGATCGCAAATGACAATCGACGGCATGATTTTGGGATGAAAGATGATTTTTTTCACATGAGAGGCGGAGTTGGTCAAAACCCCGGCCCGGCCAACTTCGGACCCGGTCCCCGCCGTGGTCGGCACGGCGATGATGGGGGCAATACGGCTGGCATCGGCCCGGGTCCACCAATCGTCAACGTCTTCAAAATCCCAAATGGGCCGCGTTTGGTGAGCCTGAAAAGCAATCAACTTGCCCAGATCAAGCCCTGAACCACCACCGAACGCAATGACGCCATCGTGGCCGCCTGCGGTATAGACCTTCACGCCCGCTGCGAGGTTGTTGTCGTTTGGATTGGGATCAACCTCACAAAACATCGCCTTGCCAAGCCCAGCTTGATCCAACAGAGCGAGCACATTTTGTGTAATTTCCATATTCGCCAGCCCCCGGTCAGTGACCAGAAGTGGGCGTTTCATGCCCACGGCGGCGCACGCCTCGGCAATTTCCTTAATCCGACCTGCGCCAAAACGCACGGCGGTGGGATAGCTCCAATTTGCAACAATGGACATGAGGGTTAAGCTTTCTTCAAATGATAAGATTTAGGACGGGTGAGGTTTTGAAAACCGATCACCGATAAGGCCCCGCCGCGTCCGGTTGATTTGCATCCGGTCCAACACAAACCGGGATCAACAAAATCGGCGCGGTTCATAAACACGGTGCCGACTTGCAACTGGGCCCCAAGGATGGCGGCGCGGTCACTGTCTTGGGTCCACAAAGACGCCGTGAGACCAAAATCGGAATCGTTGATCAAGGTGATCGCTTCGGCGTCATCTTTGACCTTCATAATGCCCACCACGGGGGCAAAGGTTTCATCGCGCATCACCCGCATGGTGTGATCAACGTTGGTCAAAATTTGCGGGGCCAGATAGGCGCCGCCATCGTCTTTTGGAAACAACGCCGCATCTATCATCGGCGTGGCCCCATCGTTGATGGCTTCGTTCACCTGTGCCCGCGCTTCGTCGGCAAAGCGTTTGTGCGCCATGGGACCAAGGGTGGTTTCTTCGTCTAACGGATTGCCCAGTTTATAGCCTGAAACAATCGCCACCGCCTTTTCGACAAAGGCCTCATAAAGGCTTTCAACCACATAAATGCGTTCAATGCCGCAACAGCACTGACCTGCGTTGAACATGGCGCCGTCAATCAAGGTGTCGACGGCCGCGTCTAGATTGGCGTCCTCCATCACGTATCCGGCATCTTTGCCGCCCAGTTCAAGGCCTACGCCTGTGAAGGTTCCCGCCGCTGCGCGTTCAATGGACTGCCCACCGCCGACCGAACCGGTGAAGTTGACGAAATCAAAGCTTTTGGCAGCTATCAGAGCCGAGGTGGTGTCGTGATCTAAAAACACATTCAAAAACACGTCATCGGGAACCCCGGCTTCAACAAAGGCCTGCACCAGGCGTTCTCCAACCAACAAGGTCTGGCTGGCGTGTTTGATGATCACGGTATTGCCCGCAATCAACGCCGGAGCGATGGTGTTGATGGCCGTCATATAGGGATAGTTCCACGGCGCAATAACCATCACCACGCCCTGCGGTTCACGCACGATGCGCCGTTCAAACGCCGCACTGTTTTCCACAACAATCGGCTGTAAGGCATCTTCGGCTATGTCGGCCATATACGATGCGCGATCGTTGACGCCCCCAAATTCGCCACCGTAACGCACCGGACGGCCCATCATATGGGCCAGTTCGGGAACAATTTCCCCGTTCAATTCACCCAAACATTTAAGGCCTGCGCGCACCAACGCAATGCGTTCAGCCAAAGGCCGCGCAGCCCATGAAGGTTGAGCAAGGCGGGCCTTGGCAGCAATCATCGAGGCTTGATCTAGGGTTGCTACAGGCCGTTCGGCATACACCGAACCGTCCACGGGGGAGGTACACTTTATCATATTGGTCATGGTTGTTTTCTCTATGCTCTTTCAAAGCCACGGCGGACTTCCCAGTCCGTGACGCGGCGGTCTTGTTCAAGTTGTTCCCAGCGCCCGGCATGAACATAGTGATCAATCACTTCGTCACCCATGGCCGTACGCAGCATGGTCGAACTGTCCAGTTCTTGAATGGCATCGCGCAACGTGTGCGGAATTTCGCGGACATCATTGCCGTTGTAGGCATCGCCGACAAACGCGGGTTCTAAGGCACGTTTATTTTCAATCCCATCGATCCCAGCCGCCAACAGGGCCGCCATCGCCAAATAGGGATTCAAGTCGGCGCCCCCAACCCGGCATTCGACGCGCACGGCCTTGGTGTTGGCGCCGCAAATGCGGTACCCGGCGGTGCGATTGTCGACCGACCAAATCGCCTTGGTTGGGGCAAAGGTGCCTTCCATAAAGCGTTTGTAAGAATTGATATACGGCGCCAAAAAATACGTGATTTCGCTGGCATGAAGCAATTGCCCGGCTAGGTAATGACGCATCAGTTCCGACATGCCATGGTCCTCTTGGGGATCAAAAAACAACGGCTTGCCGTCCAAGCTCCACAAGGATTGATGAATGTGTGATGAGCTTCCGGCGGCTTCATAGCTCCACTTCGCCATGAAGCTGATGGACTTACCTTTCGCCCAAGCGATTTCCTTGCAGCCATTTTTGATGATTGAGTGACGGTCTCCCATGCTTAGGGCATCGGCGTATCGCACATTGATTTCGGCTTGTCCGGCACAGGCTTCGCCTTTGGAATTTTCCACCGGGACATCGGCACCGTTCAAACCCACGCGAATGGCGCGCATGACGCCTTCTTCTTTGGTGGTTTGGAAGATGTGGTAATCTTCGTTGTAGGTGCTGATGGGTGTAAGGTCTTGGTGCCCCTTAGCCGCCGCCTCTTCAAAGCTTTCTTTAAACAGAAAAAATTCCAGCTCGGTGGCCATAAACGCTTTCATGCCCAAGGCGTCCAAACGGGCAATCTGCTTTTTCAAGATGGCCCGGGGGGAATGGGCAATGGGTTCATGGGTCAAGTGGTCAAGCACGTCGCAGATCACCAAGGCGGTGCCATCAAGCCACGGAATCAGACGCAACGTTTCTAAGTCAGGCTTCATCGCATAGTCGCCATAGCCTGACTCCCAACTTGTCGATTTGTAACCATCAACGGTCACCATTTCTAAATCATTGGCCAGCAGATAGTTGCAGCAATGGGTTTCTTCCCAAGCGCTGTCGACGAAAAATTCAGCCTGCATACGCTTGCCCATCAAACGACCTTGCATATCCACCAAAACGGCCAAAACCGTATCAATTTCTCCATCTTGAACGGCTGTTTTTAAACCGTCAAACGTCAGTTTACCTGCCATATTAATCACCTAAATGCGTTCAAGTTTAAAATAATACATCTCTAATATAGAATAGTTTCAAGAATATCATAAGCTCCAAAAAGTCCCTGGGGAGGGGAACCTAAGGCCATTTAGGATGGCAAGGCTGCCAACGCATTAACCACCTCTCCACACATATAGATCCAGATCAACCGTAACGGTACGAACGTCTCGTTTTGATCATATCGGCATTGTATTTACAGTCCAAAGGTGTAATCCTTATTTTCTTTTCCGACCAATACGATGCATAGCTTTTCTTGTCGAATTGAAGACCTGTTCAATCACACAAAAATGTTCAAAAGGTTTATCTATCGCCCCCGCCAAGTCAATTGGCGACAACAGCATCGAGGTATCAGGTGTTTCTCAGCATTTTCGAAATATTCAAGGTTGGCATCGGCCCGTCAAGTTCCCACACCACGGGACCGATGATTGCCGCCGCCCGTTTTTTAGAGGCCCTAGACGGCTGTAAGCCACATCGTATTCGGGTCGATCTGTTCGGCGCCCTCGCCCTCACGGGGCGTGGACACGGCACGGATCGCGCGGTGGCTTTAGGGCTGTTGGGGTGCACTCCTAAAACCCTTGACCCAGACTCCGTTGACGGCCTGCTAAACACCCTTGATCAAAGCAAAACCATAACCTTGGCCGGGGATAAGCAGACCAACTTTGACCCCAACGCAGACATTGCATTTTTGGGCGGGACCGTCTTGCCAGGTCACACCAACGCCATGACGTTTCGGGCTTTAAGTGAAACCGGGGCCCTTCTCTTGAGCCGCACCTATTTTTCCATCGGCGGCGGGTTTGTGGTCGATGAAGCGGAACTGACCGCCTACCACGGTCGCCCCAAAGGCCAGCGGTCATCGCCAGTCCCCTACCCCTATAAAACCGCCGATGAAATGCTTGAAATGGGCCAGTCCGCAAACCGCTTGATTGGCGAGATGAAACGCGCCAATGAAGTGATATTTTGCACCAATGAACAGCTAGACGCTGGCCTAGATGATCTGTGGGCCACCATGCGCGCCTCCATTGACCGAGGCTTAAGCACCGACGGCGTCTTGCCCGGAGGCTTAGACGTAAAGCGTCGCGCCAAAAGCATTTTCGAGCGGCTGAAAACAGACCTTGGCAACGAAAAATTTCCCCACACAGTGATGGATTGGATCAGCGTTTATGCCATCGCGGTGAACGAAGAAAATGCAGCGGGCGGGCGCATCGTCACCGCGCCCACCAATGGCGCAGCGGGTATTATTCCCGCCGTGATCCAATATTACCTGACATTTTGCCCCAGCGCCGATACCCAAGGCGTCCGCGATATTTTGCTGGTGGCGGCCTCTATCGGCGGTTTGATCAAATATAACGCCTCTATTTCCGGAGCCGAAGTGGGCTGCCAAGGGGAAGTCGGGTCGGCCAGCGCTATGGCGGCGGCAGGCCTGTGCGCAGCCCTGGGCGGCACCAATGCCCAAGTGGAAAATGCTGCTGAAATTGCCTTGGAACATCACCTGGGCATGACCTGTGATCCCATCGGCGGGCTGGTACAAGTGCCGTGCATTGAACGCAATGCCATGGGGGCCGTCAAAGCCATCAACGCGGCCTCCTTAGCCCTCAAAGGCGATGGATCACACTTTGTCCCCCTCGACCAAGCCATCAGAACCATGAAAGCCACGGGTGAAGATATGCTCAGTAAATACAAAGAAACCAGCCAAGGGGGCTTAGCTGTTAACATTACTGAGTGCTAAAGATTTCTAGCGACCAAGGATTCCCGCAAAAAAAATCAACTCAATTTGTTTGAACGTTCTGATCTTTTCCATATTTCGGTAACGGCAAGCTTAGCAACCAGGCTGCCAATAAAAACAGTGCTGACAGAACCAAACACATCACCAATCCCCCCCACTGGTAGCTAAGGCCAGATAAGATCGTTCCGACCAAACGCCCGCCTGCATTGGCCATGTAATAAAAGCCGACGTTAAGCGATACCTGTTCTGTCTCCGTATAAGCCAAAACCAAATATGAATGCACGGCGGAATTGATGGCGAAGACAAAGCCAAAGATGCCTAAGCCAATGGTCACGCTGTACTTTGATGCCACGTCCACCTGCACTGCCAATGCAATGACGGCGGTTACGATGACAAGCATCAAAATCCAAAGCCGGGAAATACCAGCCCCCGGCGCCGCACCAGAATTTCTAAATAACTTAGGCGCACCTGCTTGAACGCACCCATATGCGATCACCCAGGCGGCCATGTAACCGCCAACTTCTGCATGAGCCCAACCCAATGTTGTCGCCAAAAACAAGGGCAATCCCACCACAAACCAGATATCGCGAGACCCAAAGAGAAAAAACCGTGCGGCGGACAGATAATTTATATTGCGGTTGTTCGAAAAAATGGCGGTGAATTTAACGTTTGCCTTTGCCTGTCCCATATTTCCGGACAAGCTAAACACGGAAACCAACAACACCAATCCCAATCCGGTCGCCATAGCTTGAAGAGCACCCGCAAAGCCCAGCCCTGAGAGCAGCACGCCCCCCATAAAAAAGCCCAAGCCTTTGAGGGCATTTTTTGATCCAGTTAAAAGAGCCACCCATTTAAAAAGGGCCCCCTGCTCATTCGATGGCACCAACACCTTCACCGTGCTTTTCGCGCTCATTTTGGTGAGATCTTTTGCAATTCCGGATAGCGCTTGAGCGCCCATCACATAGGCAACGCCTATAGCTGTGGGCCATGTTGGATCAAACATCGACAAGCCCGCCAAGGCCAAAACTTGAAGCGCCAAGCCCGTGAGCAGTGTAACCTTAAGGCCCACCCGCGCGCCAACCCATCCGCCCACCAAATTGGTTACGATGCCAAAAAATTCGTAAAACAAAAACAACGATGCAATTTCAAAGGGGCTATAGCCGAGGGTATAAAAGTGCAGCAAAACCAACATGCGCAGGGCACCATCGGTCAAGGTAAAGCCCCAATAGGCTGCGGTCACTAAACAATAATTACGAATTTCTGCGTTCATCACACACCTTGCCTAGAGGCTTTGGGCCACTTTAACTGCCAAATCCACCATGCGATTTACGTAGCCCCATTCATTGTCATACCAAGCCAATATTTTCACTTGAGTACCGTCGACGACCATCGTTGAGGGCCCATCAATAATGGATGAGCGCGGGTCATTGACGTAGTCTGTTGACACCAAGGGGCGATCTTCATAGCCAAGAATTCCGGCAAGGTCGCCAAGGGCAGCCTCTTTGAACAAGGCATTCACCTCTTCAGCCGTGACCGGGCGGTTCACTTCAAACACACAGTCGGTCAACGAGGCGTTCAACAACGGCACGCGCACAGCATGACCGTTGAGCTTTCCTTTAAGTTCAGGATAGATCATCGTAATCGCCGTCGCGGAACCGGTCGTGGTCGGCACCAAATTCATCAAGGATGATCGTGCGCGACGCATATCTTTGTGCGGATAATCGACCACCACCTGGGTATTGGTAACATCGTGAATGGTGGTGATGGCCCCGTGTTGAATGCCGATCTGTTCGTGGATCACCTTGACCACGGGGGCAAGGCAATTGGTGGTGCAACTGGCCGCCGTCAATAAGTGGTGAAGAACCGGATCGTATTCGTGATCATTCACACCAAAAACAATATTAAGCGCCCCCTCTTTGACCGGGGCGGCAACAATAACCTTTTTTACGCCTTGATCGAAGTAGCTCTGTAACTGGCCGGGTTTGCGGAACATGCCCGTGCATTCCAAAACGATGTCACAGCCCCCCCAACGGCCATCTTCAATCGCCGCTGTCGAGCTGTAGGCGATAGGCTTGCCTTCAACAATAACGTTTTTGGCATCAAACCCCGCTTCCGTGTTCCAGCGGCCATGCACAGAATCAAACGTCAGCAAGTGCGCGGCGCCTGCCGCATCCGTATTGATTTCATTAATCCGTGACCATTCTAAATTTGCCCGGCCCCATCCAGCACGCAATACCAAACGGCCCATACGACCAAACCCGTTAATTCCTATTCGAACACTCACAGTCCTCTCCTCTTACGCACCGCTTATTAATTTGACATTTCGATAAATATCGAAATAATAAAGAAAGTCAATGACAATTATATGAACGTCTTAAGGACTTCCTCCAAATGAAGATAACGATTCCCCAAGCCACACAAGTTCTTGCCGGGTTGGCGAACGAAGTCCGTTTGGAAATTTTTAAAACCCTCATCGCAACGGGTGGTCTGCCGGCAGGTGACATTTCAAAGAAGCTGGGCGTTGGTCCCTCAACTTTATCCTTTCACCTCAAGGACCTCCATCACGCAGGATTGGTCACGCGTGTGAAGAAAGGGCGGCAAATTATATATGCGGCGAACTTGGATAATCTCAATGACCTGTTGGCTTTCTTGGTTGATGATTGTTGTGGTGGACGCCCCGAACTTTGCATCCAGATCGCCAAACCAGCCGCAACGTGTTGTGACAAATCAGCATCCTAAGTCCCCTAAATGCCCCCCAAGACGTGACCCAAAGCAGGCACACCGAAGGACCATAGTGCCGCTCGCATGTTATAAAGCCTGCCCTCAGAAAATCTTTTATGCGCCTTTTTCTAAGGTGTGATCAATCCAGGACATCCTGGCCTCGCTGTAGGGGCCTCAGAATGAGAGTTTGAAGGAGCGGTGATTTAAGTTCCAGGAATAGGCAGCCGCATCCAAATAGGATGGTGATCGCTAACGTCAAAATTATATCTTTTAACAAACGTTTTAAGGTTTTCCATGTTCAAAAATGAGGGCTCGTTATGAAGAGCTTTCGCAAACAAGTCAGAAAAACAAAACATGCCATAATCAAAGCCGTTCGATCCGGTCCGCCCAGCCAGATCATTCGCATCATGATCTGGCAAGGCCCCACTCAATCCGAACAATCCAATCTGGTCATAAGTTTGGGTCATGCGTGCCGTGGTTAAATATCGGCCTTTACCGTCGCCAATCGGGTGTGGTTTACGTTTGTCCGGAACATCAAGAAATGGGAAGTTCACTTTATAGCCCACGCCAATATCTTGATTCATATCCTTGATTGCCTGATCGGCATCTTCAAGCGACGTAAACTGCTTCTCAAATTCTAAATTCAGGTCCCCGAAAAGGATCATGTTTTTGTGATAAAGTCTCTCCTTGGATTTTGTGCGCCAACGAAGCCAATCCACAAGGGCATCAAATTCCATTTTCCGTTCAGAAGCGGAATCGCCATAAAGAAGGTGAGCGTTAACGGCGAGAAAGGGGAGCGACCTTGCACCACCTTGGCTCTTCACCTGAAAGGAGGCGACATGAGGTGTGCGCATAAAAGTCAAAAATGCAGGCGGCTTTAAGTTCGGCTTGTTGGGTTTTTTGGGGCGGTGTCCATTCTCAAATTCTCGGAGTTGCATTTTATAATCGCTCAGCAAAACGCCATATTGATCTAGGCTATTGATAAACTCTTGATGATTATCCTCTAGAGATTGCAAAACGGCACGCCGATCATAAGAAACGTCAGATGCCAGTTCTGTACGCTCAATGCGATCCCAACGATAGAGGTAAGCAAGGCGCTCTTGCGAGGCATCAAGCCCAGGCCTTGCTCCCGTCACATCGGAAACGACAAGTGCGTATTTATCGCTTTCTTCCAAGCTATCTTTAAGGCGGATCAGCCCTGCTAGGTTATCTTTCACCTCTTGGATCGCGATCAAATCACACTGACTGACATAGCGCGCCAACAGATCCCATGCCCCTTGCGTTCGCCCTTCATCATGTGTCGTTGTTCGTGTGTCTGGGTTGCCGAGTGTTCGGATATTGAACGATGAGAAAACAACTGAATCCACCCGCCTTTCAGGAAAGCCATAGGGCTGTTCACTTGTCTGATGACGATTAAGCTCCGTAAAAACTTGATCCCACTCGCTTGCTGCAAAACGCACCATGATGCTTCCCTTTCCCCAAAAGATATCAGCCTTACTATAAAGCAGTTTCAAAGAAACTCTATGCATGTATTGCAGATAAGTTTTTCCTTCCAAACTAAACTCAAGTCTTGAGCTGTTCTTTCATAAATTTCGAATAAATTCCGAACTTCAACATTATCCCATCACACAAGATAACAAAAATCCGCCCACCAATTAGGATTAGCGGCTAATTATTTGGTTGCGGGAGTAGAATTTGAGCCTGTCGAGCTATCGGGACAATTTTCATGAGCGAGCGGGCCAGAGAACATTTCCGGCTCCCACCGTAACCGCAATTGCATTTGCAAGCTTTCGCAGGGCTTGCGCAACGTCGTTTTACGGAAATTAGGCTCTGCTGAATCGTCGACTAAATCCTTGAAAGTAAATGGTGCGGGCGGCCGGACTTGAACCGGCACGGGGCGAACCCCAACAGATTTTAAGTCTGGCGCGTCTACCAATTCCGCCACGCCCGCACAAGTCGACCTGTCAATCGATGCGTGGAACCTATCCATCCCGGACGGCTCTGGCAAGGGTTTGCGTGTGCGTTGGGCAATCTTTCTGTAGCGCCATCGGCGCGGCACCCTTATGGTGCGCTTTATGGACACGCCTTTGAACAATGTTCCGCCTGCTTTTGGCGCGGATTTTCAGGACTCATTTGACACTTTGTTGAAGTGGCGCCGCGATGTGCGGCGTTTCAAATCGACCCCGGTGCCGGATGATTTACTGACCGAATTGCTTGGCCTTGCCGCCTTGGCCCCCTCGGTGGGCAACAGCCAGCCGTGGCGATTCGTTGATGTGCAAAGCCAAGACAAACGCGCCGCCCTCCGCGATCACTTTCAAATCTGCAACACCCAAGCGTTAAACGACTATCACGGCGAACAGGCCAAGCTTTATGCCCAGCTTAAACTATCCGGCATGGATAAAGCCCCAACGCAAATTGCCGTGTTTTGCGACCACAGCAGCGAACGAGGTCACGGCCTGGGCAAAAAGACCATGCCCGAAACCTTGAATTATTCCGTGGTCATGGCGGTCCATACGTTATGGTTGGCCGCACGCGCACGCGGCGTTGGCGTGGGGTGGGTGTCGATTTTAGAACCCCGCCAAGTCGAAACAATTTTAGATGCTCAAGACGGCTGGGCGTTCGTAGCCTACCTGTGCATCGGTTGGCCCGAAGAAGAACACGACGACCCGGAACTGGTGCGTTTTGGTTGGCAAGACCGCGTCGATGTCAGCAAATTCATCTTTAAGCGCTAGGGGCCTAGAATTCTTCGCCTTCGGTTTCGCCCTCAATGGCTGTGCCGCCTGCGCCTTCAATCAAACCCTGGATATCCATGCACGCCGCCTTGACCAAGTCTTTATCGGCCCCGCGCACCACCAAATTCACGCCAAACCCACCCGACTTTAAAAACGGATACGAGCCGATATCGACGTTGGGGTGCTGGTCTTGCAGAATCCGCAAGTCTTCGCCGATCATGCCTTCCGATACGCCAACGGAAGAAACAGTGTGCACCACCAAAGTCGGACCGCCCTTTAAGGTCGCGCGCACAGTGTCAAACATGGCGCGTGCGATCACCGGGACGCCCGCAAAAACATAAACATTGTCGACCTTAAACCCCGGTGCCGTTGACACCGGGTTATCAATCAGTTCGGCCCCCCGGGGCATCATCGCCATACGCATACGCGCGGTATTGGCTTTATCACCATAATGCGCCAACAAAATCCGTTCGGCATCTGGATGCGTTTCAAACGCCACGCCAAAGGCCTTCGCCACCGAAGCCGCCGTGATGTCGTCATGGGTCGAACCAATGCCGCCAGTGGTGAACACGTAATTAAATTTCGCCCGGCAAGAATTAAGGGCCGCAACAATTTCACCTTCATCATCAGAAATCACGCGCACCTCGGCCAAGCGAATGCCCAATGTTGTCAGCTCGGTGGCTAAGTATTGAATGTTGGCGTCCTGGGTCCGGCCCGATAAAATTTCGTTGCCGATCACCAACACGCACGCGGTCATGGTTTTGTTCATGGTATAAGTGCCTGTAATACAGCCACCAAAGGAATATCGGCGGGCGGCATGGGGAGTGAAGAAAGTTCTGACGGCTTGACCCATTTCAGGCTTTGCCCTTCCAAGGCCGTCACCTCACCTTGCCACACCCGGCACACAAAAAGCGGCATAATCAGATGGAAGTGTTCATAAGCGTGACTGGCGAAGGTGAGTGGATTGAGGTCGTTTTCTTGAACACCAATGCCCAGCTCTTCGCGAAGTTCGCGCACCAGGGCTTGTTCTGGGGTTTCGTCCTCATGGACCTTGCCACCAGGAAATTCCCACAGACCCGCCAACGGTTTGCCGGCTGGACGCGTCGCCATCAACACTTGGCCCGCCGCGTCGATGAGCGCCACGGCACTCACCAGCAATTTTGGCTTTGTGGCTTCGCGCGCAAACCAGTCTTCGGCTCTCATCACAAAGACTTGAGCCTGCACGTCTTTGCACCGTCCGCCTAAGCCATTTTCGATGCGGTCATATACAAATCCGGCTTTTTCCAACACTCGGGTTGAGGCTGGGTTGTCGGGATGCACGGCGGCGCACAGTTCCGTTTTGCCGGCAACTTGAAAGGCAAACCGTTGCATCGCCAAAATGGCCTCACTGGCATAGCCCTGCCCCCAATGGGGTTCGGCCAGCCAATAGCCAAAGGTGTCTGGTCCCGTGCCCATATTGATTTCAATACAGCCAATCAAATCGCCGCCGATGCGGGTTTCTATGCCGAACACATGGCGGCTATTGGCATTGCGATCCAACAACACACCGTTCAAAAAATCCCGCGCATCGGCGGGGGTGTAAGGATAGGGAATGAGGGCTGTATAGCGCGACACATTGACGTTGTCGGCGCCCTTGACCAAGCTATCTATGTCGACGTCCGTCAAACGGCGCAGATGCAAGCGCGGGGCTTCTAAAACCTCGACATGAACAGCACGCGCCGCCATTTAAGACCTATAATCTGCGTTGATGGAAATATAGCCATGGGTCAGGTCACACGTCCACACCGTGGCCGTGCCAGATCCAATACCGACATCGACTTCGATCAAGATGTCTTGGCCTTTCATATGCGCTTCAACCGGATCTTCGTCATAACCTTCGACGCGCATCCCGCCTTGGGTCACTTGCACGCCGCCAACGCGGATTTCCAATTGATCGCGGTCGGCTTGTTCGCCCGCTTTGCCCACCGCCATAACGATCCGACCCCAGTTCGCGTCTTCCCCGGCAATCGCCGTTTTCACCAACGGCGAGTTGGCAATCGACAAGCCGATGGTTTTGGCAGCCTGATCACTGGCGGCACCGGTGACGGTGATTTCGATAAACTTAGTTGCCCCTTCTCCGTCGCGCACCACTTGGTGGGCCAAGTCTAACAACAGTTCATCAAGCTTTTGCTTGAAATCAGCCAAGATTGGGTCAGCCGCACTTGCAGGCTCAAGATTGCCCGCTTTGGCGGTGGCAAACAGCATCAAGGTGTCGCTGGTTGACGTATCGCTGTCGACCGTAATGGCGTTGAAGGATGTATCGGCTCCGGTGGCCAAAAGCTGCTGCAAGATGTCACCTGAAATAGACGCGTCGGTGGCAACGTATGCCAACATGGTCGCCATGTCGGGGGCAATCATGCCCGACCCCTTGGCGATGCCGTTCAGCATCACGGTGACGCCGCCAATGTCGGCGGTGCGGGTACAGCCCTTAGGGTACGTGTCGGTGGTCATAATGGCTTTAGCCGCTGCGCGCCAATCGGCCTCGCCAAGCTGGGATTTAAGGCTCGGCAAGGTGTCGGTAATGACGTTGTGCGCAAACGGTTCGCCAATCACCCCGGTCGAGGCGGAAAAGACTTCACTGACCTCACACCCAACAACATCGGCGGTGGCTTGTAAAATGTGATCGACGGTTTCTTCGCCGTGCCGTCCGGTAAAGGCATTGGAGTTTCCAGAATTTACCACCAGCGCCCGGGCCACATGAGCCAGCAAATGCTTACGGCACATCAACACCGGAGCCGAAGCGGTGAGCGACTTGGTAAACACACCAGCAGCCGTAGTACCCGGCGCGAATTCAGCCAGCATTAAATCGGTGCGGCCTTGGTATTTGATCCCCGCCGACACGGTGGCAAAACGCACCCCGGCTATGCTTTTTAAGTCCGGAAAGGCTAAGGGGGCTAGGGGGGACTTTGCAAGGCTCATGGTTTGGGTCCAGTAGGTTTAGGGGGCTTTGGCAGGTCTTTAAAAGGCGTGATTTCGATGTCGGCATCATTGCGCAATTGTTTCATCAATTTCTGGCCCAATTCAGCGGACAAACCGTTGACCAGACCTGGCCGGGCTTGATCAAATGTTTTAATTGGCAACGGGCGGCGGGCTTCAAGAAAAATGATGTGCCAACCAAATTGAGTTTGCACGGGCTTTTGCGTATACGCGCCAAGGGACAGGCCGTTCACCGCATTGTCAAATTGCGGCACCATGCGCCCCGGCCCAAACCATCCCAAATCGCCGCCAGTGGGTCCCGAGGGCCCGACGGAAAGTTCACGCGCCACATCGGCAAAGTCTTCGCCATCATTCAACTTTTCCAGGACCGCTTGAGCCTCTTTTTCGGTCTTGAGCAAAATGTGCCGCGCATGCGATTCCTTTTGACTACTGGCCCGCTCAACCAATTTTAAATAGCGTTCTTGCACCAGGATGTCGGTGATCTTTTGTTCAAGGTGACGGGTCAACAAAATGCGTTCGAGAACTTGATCGGAAATACGCTCCATACGGCGTTTATAAACAGGCGTTTCATCAAACCCCAAACGCTTTGCCATATCGGCCGAAATGCGGGAATTGACAAGGGTTTCCACCAACATAGGGTAAATTCTTTGCAGCGGGGCGCTTTGAAACTGGGCCGGCAGCAAAGTGCGCGCGTCTTCGACGTCTGCTAGGGATATTGTGTTGCCATTGACCGTTGCCACAATCGTTTTGTCGCCTTCACCTTTGGCCAGCGCAGGGTTGAGGCCCGCCAAATGCGCCGTCGCAACAATCCCCAAAACCAAAACAATCCGTTTCACGATCCTAATCCCCTGCGTTTTTAAACCTAACTCTGGTATAAGCACATCCTCAAGCTTGCACAAGTCAATCGGTGTTGATTCTATGGTGTTCGAATCGGCTCTATCGTGTAGGGTTTGGTTACGCTTTTGCCCCATAGAGTTTCGTGTGAAAATGTCTCATCCCCCCTTCCGCTTCGGCCTTTGGCTTTTTGCTTTGTTGATCAGCTTTGATCTCACATCCGCCCAGGCGGCTGATGTGTTGTTGCAAATCGACAATGACAAAGTGGTCGACACCGATCGTCATTACACCAACGGTATGCGCTTTGCCTACACCCCCACACCGCCGCCGGGGCCGTCATCAAAGTTTCAAAACATCGCGGAAAACCTCGTTGATTTGGTGCGTTTCAAAGACACCGAAAATCTGCGAATTGGTTGGTCTTTTGGTCAAGAAATGTATACCCCGGAAAACGTGGATACCACGATACCAGACCCACAAGACCGTCCTTATGCGGGGTGGACTTACTTAGGCCTGACCACACAAAACACCAGCCCTGCAAACACGGATGATGCGGCAGATTTTTTAGATGGATTTGACCGCCAAGACACCTTTGAATTGGATTTGGGAATGATTGGCCCCGCGTCCAAAGCGGCACAATTGCAAAATGCCGTTCATCGCCTGATCAACGTCTCCGTCTCACGCGGTTGGCGCAGCCAAATCCACAACGAACTTGGTGTCCTGGCCACCCGCATCGTCAAATTCAGAAGCCAAGCGAAGCCAGTGGCCAATCTTGACTGGGTACAATATGACTTTATTTCCCATGGCAGCGCGCATTTGGGCAACGTCAAAACAGCCTTGTCCACCGGCCTGACGGCCCGTTTTGGGGCCAATTTGCAAGAAGATTTCGGCCCCGTCTACGGCACCTTTGCCCTGCCCCAAGGAAAACCAAAAAACAACTCTGTGGCCTTTTTCTTTGGCTTTGATGCCAAGGCCGTGGCGCGGGACATCTTTTTGGACGGCAACAGCTTTAGAAATAGCCCTGACGTGAAAAAAAATCCATTGGTTTTAGAAGCCCGGCTGGGTGTTTCGTCCAACATCCGCATGCCTTTAATTTTGGGCGATAAAAACCTCCACCTCAGTCTTGCCATGGTCAACCGCACCCGCGAATTCACAAACCAGGACAAAGCGGATCGTTACGGCAGCCTTCAAGCCACCGTGAATTTCTAGTTTTTTTACTCTAAATAGGCCTCAAATCAGCTAAAAATGCAGATTTAGAGAGGGCAACATTGACAGACGCCTCAGGCGCTACTAATTCTTTCTCACCACTGGGGACCAAAAGGCTCTATAAAGCTTGCCTCACCACACTTAACCATTTGCCTTAAAGGTATTTCGCCCATGCTCGGCGCCATCGCCAAGAAGCTATTCGGCTCGGCCAATGAACGTTACATCAAAGGCCTCCAAAAAATCGTCGCCTCTGTCAATGCTCTCGAGCCTTCGCTCGAAGCTTTAACAGATGAAGAGATCAAAGCGCGCACCGCTTGGTTGCGCGGACGTGTTGAGGCGGGCGAAAGCCTAGACGACATCTTGCCCGATGCATTTGCCACCGTGCGCGAAGCCGCGAAACGCGCCTTAGGCCAACGCCATTACGATGTCCAAATGATGGGCGGCATCGTTTTACACCGAGGGCAAATCGCCGAAATGAAAACTGGCGAAGGCAAAACGCTAACGTCAACCTTAGCCGTTTACCTCAACGCCCTGTCGGGAAAAGGTGCCCATGTGGTCACCGTGAACGATTATTTAGCCAAACGCGATGCCACATGGATGGGGCAAGTCTTTGCCTTTTTAGGCCTCACCACCGCTTGTGTCGTGCATGGACTCGATGACGATGATCGCCGCGCAGCTTATGCATCCGACATCACCTATGGCACCAACAACGAATTTGGCTTTGACTATCTGCGCGACAACATGAAGTTCAGCCTAGAAGACATGGTGCAACGCGAATTCAACTTCGCCATCGTCGATGAAGTGGATTCGATCCTCGTTGATGAAGCCCGTACCCCTTTGATCATTTCCGGCCAAGCCGAAGATTCATCGGCCATGTACATTGCCGTCAACAAGTTGATCCCAGAATTGATCGCCGAAGATTTTGAGGCCGACGAGAAATCAAAATCCATTACATTGACCGAAGAAGGCAACGAGCACTCTGAACAATTGTTACGGGATGCCGGCTTGCTGACTGAAGGGTCTATGTACGACCTGGCGAATGTGGGGCTGTTGCAACACATCAACCAAGCCCTGCGGGCGCACAAAATGCAACACCGCGACATTGATTACATCGTTCAAGACGATAAAGTTGTGATCATTGACGAATTCACCGGACGCATGATGGAAGGTCGGCGTTTTTCCGAAGGCCTACATCAAGCCTTGGAAGCCAAAGAAGGCGTTTCGGTGCAAAACGAAAATCAAACGCTGGCATCGATTACGTTCCAGAATTATTTCCGCCTGTACCCAACCCTGGCCGGTATGACCGGCACGGCGATGACCGAAGCGGGTGAATTTTCGGAAATCTACAGTTTGGAAGTGGTGGAAATGCCCACCAATCGGCCTAACATCCGTAAAGATCAAAACGACATTGTGTATCGCACCGCAAAGGAAAAATACCACGCCATCGTCGATTTGATCGAAACCAGCCAGAAAAAACAACAACCGATTTTGGTTGGCACAGTATCGATTGAAAAATCCGAATTTATATCTGAGATCTTAAAATCTAAGGGCATCAAACACAACGTACTCAACGCGCGTCACCATGAACAAGAAGCCTTTATCATTGCCGATGCGGGGCTACCTGCGGCTGTCACCATTGCCACCAACATGGCAGGTCGAGGCACCGACATTCAATTGGGCGGCAACTTAGAACTGCGTATTCAACGCGAACTCGAAGCCGTTACCGATGAAGCGGCGCGCGCCACCGCCATTGCAAAGATCGAAACTGAAATCGCCGAACAAAAGAAAATTGCGCTCGACGCCGGGGGCTTGTTCATTGTCGGTACCGAACGCCACGAAAGCCGCCGCATCGATAACCAGTTGCGCGGTCGGACAGGTCGTCAAGGCGATCCTGGCAGCAGTGCGTTTTTCTTGTCACTAGAAGACGATTTGATGCGCATCTTTGGCTCCGAACGCATCGATTCCATGTTGGTCAAACTGGGATTGGAAGAAGGCGAAGCCATCGTTCACCCGTGGATCAATAAGGCCCTTGAAAAAGCTCAGCAAAAAGTTGAAGCGCGAAACTTTGAAATCCGCAAAAACCTTTTGAAATTTGATGATGTCATGAACGACCAACGTAAAGTCGTCTATGAGCAACGTAAAGAATTGATGGCCGCAGACAATCTTGCCGATGAAATCGTCGGTATGCGTCACTACATCATCGAAGAACTGGTTGAACGGTATATCCCCCCCAAAAGCTATGCCGACGAATGGGATATGCATGGTCTTCATGAAGAAGTTCTCCGCATCTTTGGTCTTGATTTACCCTTGGAAGATTGGGCCGCTGAAGAAGGCATTGCCGACCAAGAAATTCAAGAACGCATCACCGATAGCGCGGATCGGAAAGCCGCCGAAAAGGTTGCCAAATACAGCCCCGAAGTCATGCGCGATGTGGAAAAGAACCTGTACCTTTCGGTTTTGGATCAATTGTGGAAAGACCATCTGCTGACCTTGGATCACCTGCGCCAAGGCATCGGCCTGCGCGCCTATGCGCAAAAAGATCCGCTCAATGAGTATAAAAAAGAAGCCTTCGGCCTGTTTGAAGAGCTTTTGGACCACATCACTGATCGCGTTACCAGCCTCTTGTCGCACATCGAATTGCAAGTGATGCCGCAAGAAGGCCTAGCGCCGTTGCCCCCCGCTCAGACCCAAGAAGGCCATGAAGACCCAGCCTTAGTGGAACAAAAAGCCACGAAGATGGACCTGCTGCCGCTGAAAACAAAACCCGAAGACAGAGATCCCAACAACCCAGAAACCTGGGGCCGCGTTGGGCGCAACGAAACCTGTCCGTGCGGATCAGGGCACAAGTATAAACAATGCCATGGAAAGGTAAGCTAACCTTTCCATCCCAGTCTTTGACTTAAAATGCGGGCATCCCAAAGGATGTCCGCATTTTTTATTTATGAGATATTTTCAGGGTCTTCGTTTAATTGCTGGCCAGTGGATAGGCCGTGGTCGGGGAAAAGGCCGTTTCCGCATCCAGACAGATTTCAACATCTAAGGCCCGTAAAGATCCTTTTAACAAATCTCGAATAGAGACCATAGCCAGGACTTTGTGGTCTTCATCAACAACCGGAAGATGGCGAATATTACGCCCCAGCATCAATTCAATCGCATCCAGTGCACTGTCTTCGGCCCGGAGCGCATCGGGGTTTTTGGACATAACGTCCGCAACACGGGTGGTTTGTGGGCTAAGCCCACAGGCAAGAACCCGGTGGGTCAAATCACGTTCTGAAAGGATACCAATCAATTTTTGATCCGTATCGACAATACAAATGGCAGCCACGTTTTGGTTGCTCATAGCCTGCACGGCTTCATGCACCCTGGCGGTTGTTTCAAGTGTTACCACCAACTGTTTGGTAACGATTTCAGGAATGATCTGCATTTTCATAAGCACGCCCCTAATCTACCCACAACAAGATTGTCGCGAAGTATGAAAGATTTTGGGGCTTGAGTCACGAATTGAAATTTATAAGTGCTGCGCGGCCTCGTGAAATGAGCTTATCACTCAAACATTCACTTACGATTCAGGGGGCGTGATGCGAATGGCTTTGATCTGGTGGTGATGACGGCGCAAAACTTCAAAGCGGAAGTCAAAAAACATAAAGGCTTGTCCAGGTTCTGGAATGCGCCGGGCTTCATGAAGCAACAATCCGGCAATGGTGGCCGCTTCTTCATCGGGCAAGTCCCAATCGAACTGGCGGTTCAAGTCGCGAAGGGTGACATCACCGCGCACCACGATGGTGCCATCTAAGTTAACCGTCACGCCGGGAACATGAACATCTGTTTCATCGGCAATGTCGCCAACAATTTCTTCCAAGATGTCTTCTAACGTGACAATGCCTTGCAAAGCGCCGTATTCATCCACCACCAGTGCGAAATGTTCGTGACGGTCCCGAAACGCCTGCAACTGATCTAACAGCAAGGTTTGTTCGGGAATAAACCAGGGGTTTGTAGACAGCGTGTCTAAATCAAGCCCATCTAATTTGGATGTATCCCCACCGTGGGCACGCACTTCGCGCAACAAAGCTTTGGCGTGAACAATGCCGACCACGTTATCAGGGTCATCGCGCCACAAGGGCAAACGCGTGTAGGCACTTTCCAAAACGGCGGTCAGAATCCTTTCCATGGGTTGGTCTGCGTTGATGGTGTCCAAATCCTTGCGGTGGGTCATGATCTCGCCGACTTGGACATCTTGCAAATCTAAAACGCTTCGCAGCATGACCGAGGATTCACGGTCATCATCCGAAGACCTGTTTGAATGCAACTCTATAGCGCCGCGCAATTCATCCCGCGACGAATGCAAGGCATCCGTCGCGTGTGGATCAACACCACATAACCGCAATAAGATGCGAACAAAAAAGTTAATGGTTTTGACGAACGGCAGCAGCACAATCACCAACACGTTGATGACGGGGGCCACAGCTAAGGCCGCCCGATTGGCATGGAGAATGGCATAGGTTTTGGGCAAAATTTCAGAAAAAATCAACACCAACAAAGTCATGGATATGGTCGCAATGGCCACCCCGGCTTCCCCGAACAGGCTCATCAACAGGCTGGTGGCTAAGGCCGAGGCCAAGATATTGACCAAATTATTGCCCAGCAGAATTGTGCTAATCACCCGTTCTTGTCTGCGTTGCAGGCGATTAAACAAGGCCGCACGGGGGCTTCCATCTTTTTCCAATTGATGCATTAAGGGCTTGGACGCAGCCGTCAGGGCCGTTTCCGAGCCTGAGAAAAAGGCCGATAAAATGAGCAAAACCAAAATGGCAGCAGCAATATAAATCATAACAGGCCTCGGGCCGTTCCTTAAATTCTAGGCGCTAAGCCAGCGCGTTAACATCTCGCGCAACGCCGTTGGTTCAACATCACGGGTGATGAACGATTGTCCAATCCCACGCACCAAAATGAATGTCAGTTTGCCACTTTCGACTTTTTTGTCCCGGCTCATATGGTTCAAAAGCGTATCAACAGTCCAGCCTTGCGTATCCAACCCGCTTAAATCCGTGGGCAGCCCCACACGTTTCATATGGGCAACGGCCCGCGTGGCGTCTTCATTTGAACACAGGCCAAGTTGCCTGGATAAATCGAAGGCCATGGCCGTGCCGATGGCCACCGATTCACCGTGAAGCAAAGCATCGCCATATCCGGTTTCGGCTTCCAGGGCATGGCCGAAGGTGTGACCTAAGTTCAACAGGGCGCGTTTGCCCGTTTCAAATTCATCTTCGGCGACCACGCGGGCCTTGGCCTTGCAACTGGTCAAGATCGCTTCGCGGCGTTTGTCCATGTCCCCATCCAGCAAGGCCAGGGCGTTGTCTTCAAGCCAGTCAAAGAATGCCGGATCATCGATAAAACCGTACTTTACGACTTCCCCATACCCCGCCAGAAGTTGGCGGCGATCCAGTGTATTGAGAACCTTGGTGTCGGCCAGCACCAATTTCGGTTGGTAAAAAGCCCCGACCAAGTTTTTGCCAAACCGCGTATTGATGCCCGTTTTGCCGCCGACCGAACTATCGACTTGGCTCAACACGGTGGTGGGAACTTGAACAAACGGAATCCCACGCAAGGTGGCCGCCGCCGTAAAGCCCACCAAATCACCAATCACACCGCCGCCAAGCGCAATCAGCGTGGTCGAACGTTCGACCTTCATTTCCAACAAGCGTTCGCACAAGATGGAAAATTGGGCGAACGATTTGGACTGTTCCCCAGCGGGCAAGGTGATGGATTCGGTGGCAATGTCGGCTGCGTAAAGACTGGCGCACAGCGTGTCCAAATACAAAGGGGCAACATTTTCATCCGTAATGACGATAACGCGTTTGCGGGCCAGAACCGGGGCGATCAATTCACCGCTGCGCTCAATTAACCCTTGCCCAACCAAGATGTCATAACTGCGCTCTTTGAGCTCTACACGTAAAGTCTTGATGGCGTCGTTCATGAGGATGTTCCGAATTTTTCGTTTAAGGCTGCGATCACTTTGTCCACGGTGTGGTCCAAGGCTTCGTTGTCCGTTTCGACGATGATATGCGCTTTGCCATAAACGGGATAGCGTTCATCCATCAATTTTTTTAAAGTTTTGCGCGGATCGCCAACATTTAACAAGGGCCTGGTGGTGCGCCGAGAGGTGCGTTCAAACAACACCTCAAGATCTGCATTAAGCCAGATGGTCGTTCCGGTCTTCAAAATTTGAGCGCGTGTCTGCGCGTTCATGAAAGCCCCGCCGCCGGTGGCCAAGACCAGAGGGGCACTTTCCAAAAGGCGATCAATAACCCGAGTTTCAAGCGCGCGAAATTCAGCTTCACCGTAAATTTCAAAGATATCTTCGATGGAACAGCCCGCAGCCAATACAATTTCTTCATCCGAATCGACAAAAGGCAAGTCCAGACGACTGGCCAAACGTCGCCCGACGGCACTTTTGCCACATCCCATAAGGCCGATTAGGACCAAAGGGCGGTCAATTTTCAACTCGTCGGACAAGCTTTTTGTCTCCAAATCCGTAAAATCATTATAGCTTTTAGCGAATGTCCCCTAGAAACACGAGGGCCGAGGCTATACACTGCCGAAAAATTGCCACAGTCACAATCTAAGAACGTACCATAAAGGTATAGAACTGCAAGAAAACCAGGAAGGTGTTTTCCAACTCATGAGACGTTTGCCCGTATTTTTGTTTTTCTTTATTTTAGCCGTGGTCGTCGGCGGTGTCGGTGTTCTCGCGACGTGGGACATTCCAGCCCCCGTAAGTCCCATTGAAAAGGTCTTGCCTGATGAACGCTTCCCCCGTTAAGCGCTCTGCGATTCTCGCCCTCTTTGGGGCCACCCTAGTGATGAGTGGACAAAGCCTAGCCCAACAGGGACCGGTGGATTTATCACCACCCAAACGCTTGGAATCGTATACGCCTACGCCTATTCCCAACACCCCCGATCCTGTTTATGGCACCCCCACCAGCGGTGTCGTAGGCGCCGAGGCCGTGGATATGCAAGCCCCCAAAATGGGCGGCGTGGTCGAAGCCCAAACCTTAGACGCCGTTAACCCCGATGTGGCAGGCGTTCTGAACGATCAAGATGGCGGCCTTGGCCCCGATATGTGGTTGGGCACCAACCGCTTGGTGGTGGAAAGCCTGCTGTCAAAAATTCCGGTTGCCACGGCGTCTCCGGCGATGCGCGATTTAATGCGCCGCTTGCTGTTGACGGGTGCCCCGGTTCCCGAAGGCAGCCAACCCGGATCGTTAATTGCGCTGCGCGCCGGGCAATTGTTGGCTATGGGTGATTTCACGGGCGTGAATGCGCTTTTGAAAGTGGTTCCGGGCTATGCAGAAAACCCGGACCTTTTGCGCATTGAAGTCGATTCTCGTCTGTTGACGGGCGATGTCGCCAGAGCCTGTCAGGTCACCAACGCTTATATCGAAAACCAAAGCTCAACCTATTGGCAAAAGGCTTTTATCTTTTGTCAGGCCATCGAAGGCAAAGGTGAACAGGCGCAATTGGGCATGTCTTTGTTGCGTGAATTGGGCGTTGAAGATGAGGTTTTCTACAGCCTTGTCTCCGCCCTTGCCAACGCGTACGAAGCCCCCGTGATCGAAAGCCTTGCCGATCCTTCGCCGTTACATTTGGCATTGGCTCGGGTGGTCAAAGCGACCCTTCCTGCAGATGTCATTTCGTCAAATCGTCCGGCCATTTTACGTTCAATCGCCATTAGCCCCAACGCGTCGGCTGATCTGCGCATCGAAGCTGCGGAACGGGCTGAATTTTCCGGGGCACTGCCGGTGGATGCGTTGCGTCAATTGTACGCCAGCATAGAATTTTCGGATGCCGACTTAAACAATCCACGGATTGCGCTCGCGGGGCTTTCCGGTCCTTTAAGCCGGGCTTTGTTGTACCGGGCAACGCTGTCGCAAAAGGGTCCTGTAGCACAAGCCGAATCCCTTGCCCAAGCTTTACAACTGGCGCGTTTGGGTGGCCGTTATGCATCGACTGCCCGGGCCTTTTTGCCACAAATCTCGCGCGTTGATCCAAGCCTTGAATTGGCTTGGTTTGCGCCTGAAGCGATCCGCGCCTTTCTGATTGCCAATCGACATGACGCGGTGCGCGGGTGGTTCGATTTATTGACGGCGGCGGCGCAAAGCGATCCACACATGGCCGCGCAATTGGAAGCCTTGCTTCCTGTGGCGCGCCTCTCTGGTTATGATCAGGCCAGTGGCTGGACCTTGGACCGTTTGCCCCAGTGGTGGGATGCGGTCAAAGCCAGCGAAGGGGCACGCGACAAAGCCGCGACCTTAGCCTCGGTGTTTAATGCCTTGGGAGAATTCGTTCCCGACATCCTGTGGGTCGATTTGATTGACGGCCCGACCCATGAAACGGTTGCGGCTCCCCATTCTTCGTTGTGGTTTTTGCTTGACGGGGCCGCAAGTCGTCAACGTTTAGGCGAAACGGTCTTGGTCAGTTTGGTTATTTTAAACGAAGGTGGCCCGGCGCGTGCCAGCCCCTTGATCTTGCAAAAAGTACTGAAATCTTTGGACAGCGTTGGTCTGAAAGACGAGGCCCACGCGATGGCCTTAGAAGCCGTTGTTGCCGCAGGTTTATAAGCGCACGCAGAGATAACAGGGATAACCATGGGCCGGCACCGCCAAAATCTTGAGCCAACGCCCCGTTCGGTGGGGATGTTTTTGGACATGTTGCAAGCGGAACGCGGTGTAGCGACCAACACCTTGGAAAGCTATGCCCGCGACTTAAACGATTTTTCCGCTTTTACAAAAAACCAAAACGTTGATGTGCAACACGCCACCACCGAACATATTCGCGGCTATCTTTCATACTTAACAGGGCGCGCCCTGGCGCCTCGAACCCAGGCCCGGCGGTTGTCGGCGTTGCGCCAGTTTTTTCGTTTCCTGTACGCCGAACGTTTGCGCACCGACGATCCCACCACCGTCATCGACAGCCCCAAGGCCGGGCGCGTGCTGCCTAAATATTTATCCGAGGACGAGGTCGACCGCTTATTAGCGACCGCCGCCACGTATGCGGGGGCCGAAGGCAAGCGGTTGGTGGCATTGATGGAAATTCTCTACGCCAGCGGCCTTAGGGTTTCGGAACTGGTGGGCTTGCCGCTTGGTGCCATAACCCGCGATGGGCAAATGTTGTTGGTGCGCGGCAAAGGCAACAAAGAGCGCATGGTGCCGCTGTCAGAACCAGCTATGGATGCTATTTTAGATTATTTAAAAGTCCGCGAACGTTTTTTGCCCAAGGCCCTTAAAGACAAGGGATCTGTGTACCTGTTTCCGTCTCGGGCCAAACAAGGCTACCTCACCCGGGCGCGATTTGGGCAAATTTTAAAAGAACTGTCGGTGTTGGCGGATTTAGATCCAGGACGGGTATCCCCGCACGTTTTGCGCCATTCGTTCGCCAGCCACCTGTTGGCCCACGGCGTGGATTTGCGAGCTTTGCAGCAAATGTTGGGCCATGCCGACATCTCGACCACGCAAATCTATACCCATGTCTTAGACGAGCGCTTAAAGCGTTTGGTCGAAAGCGTGCATCCGCTTTCTGGAAAATCTTGATTTATCCGTTTCATTGTCGGCAATCAGTGTGTTAGAAAAAGCTATGAACCATTATCTTGAATTTGAAAAATCCATCGCCGCCCTAGAAGGCAAGATTGAAGAACTGCGCCACCTGCCCGGCGGCGGCGAAGTCAACATTGTCGAAGAAGTCTCAAAGCTTCAGGGCAAAGTCGACAAACAACTACGTTCCACTTACGCCAAATTATCGGCATGGCAACGCGCACAAGTCGCGCGCCATCCGGATCGCCCACATGCTTTGGACTACATCGAAACCTTGATCGAAGACTTCACGCCCCTGGCTGGCGACCGCCTGTTTGGCGAAGACGCGGCCTTGGTTGGCGGATTGGGACGGTTTCGCGGACAATCCGTGATGGTGTTGGGTATCGAAAAAGGGTCCGACACCGACACCCGGGTTAAACACAACTTTGGCATGGCGAAACCCGAAGGTTACCGCAAAGCCCAACGTTTGATGAAAATGGCCGATCACTTTGGCCTTCCGGTGATCACCTTGGTCGATACCTCGGGCGCTTTTCCGGGCGCCGACGCCGAAGCGCGCGGTCAAGCCGAAGCCATCGCCAAATCCATCGAAGTGTGTTTTCAAATTCGCGTGCCGCTGATTTCCGTCATCATCGGCGAAGGTGGCTCAGGCGGCGCCATTGCCCTGGCCTCTGCCAACGTGGTGTTGATGTTGGAACATTCCATTTATTCGGTGATTTCCCCCGAAGGCTGCGCCTCGATCTTGTGGCGCGACGGTTCCATGAACAAAGAAGCCGCCGAAGCTTTGCGCTTAACCGCCATGGATTTAGATAAGCTTGGCGTGATCGACGCCATCATCACAGAACCGTTGGGCGGTGCGCACCGCGATCCCGCCGCTGCCATGAAATCGGTCGGCGACGAAATCAATCACCAACTCAGTAAACTCAAAGACCTAGACGGCGGTCAGCTCAAAACCCGGCGCCGCGAAAAGTTTTTGTCCATGGGCAAGGTGGGGTTGGGATAGGGCAAACCCCTGTGCACCGAGACACAAAAAAGGCCTCTCATATGAGAGGCCTTTTTGCATGCGGATCAGAGAAATTTTAACTTACGAGGCAACGCGGATTTCTGTGTTTTCGCGTTTGCTTTCAGGCCTGAAGTTTTCTTGTTTGCTTGTCATCAAGGTGCCGTGGCGGGCTTGAGCATGACCTTGTTCGGTGGCGGCAGCGCGGAAATAGGTCAAAATATAGGCCCGCACGGCGGCTGTTCGGCTGGAATCAAAACGCTGATTTTCAATCATCATGCACACATCGTGAATACTCATCCGTTCACGGCTGCAAATCTCTTCCAATGCATTCCAGGTGTCGCCTTCAAGGCGCAAACTCGTGCGGTGAGTCGCAATGGTAACGTTGCGACTTTGCAATTTACTTAAAATTTTCTGGGACAAAATTTTCCCCTCCCCAATATAAAAAGTCCAAAAAGCTTCGTTCTTTTTTTATTGTTTTGCCGGGAGTTTCAATAAATTACAACTTGCACATACAGACTATCGTTAACGCATTGATTCTAAGCACCATTTACTTAAAAAGCGCACTTTATAATATTTTATCCCTTAAAAATTGCTTCATAAATCATACTTTTGCTTCATCAGGAGTCTGCGTTTTCAGTTCCAGGGCATGGATGTGGTCGGTCATTTCTTCGGCCAGGGCTGCATAAACCAAACGTTGACGTTGGACCCGCGACAAGCCTTCAAAGGCCTTGGTGACAACCACCAAGGCAAAGTGACTTTCGCCGTCTGGGTGCGCGCCGCCATGCCCCGCATGTTGGGCTGAATTATCGATAATGTCCAAACGCAGCGGATCAAGGGCTGCGGTCAGCTTGGTTTCTATGGCGTTGCGAATACGCATTTTTTAAGTCCTCATTTGTAAAAATAGGCGGCTTTGAACAGGTAAGCGCTTAAGGGATCAGAATCAAGGAGAACGCGGCTTGCCAGAGCCGCTCATTGGCCCCATATTTAGACCATGGTACGACAAGCGCGTAAACAAGGCATAGACAGCCCGTTCAGCTTCCCCAACAAACGCGACCCCAAGGTACAGGGCTGTGAATGGCCGGACTGCGACCATATTGGCGATTTTCGGTCCTCTAAATCACCGCGCAGCATGGCCGATCACGTCTGGTACTGTGCTGACCACATCCGCGCCCACAACAAAGCCTGGAACTATTTTGAAGGCTTAGATGATGCCGAAGTCGAAGCCATCATTAAAAATGACACGGTGTGGCAGCGCCCGACCTGGGAACTTGGTTCAAAATCAAACACCGACAAGGTCAAAGCTTTTGCCGGTGGCACCCGCATTCGCGATGATTTCGGCATTTTGAATGAAGATGTCGATCCGCGAACGCCCCCTCAAATGCCCCGAGACTTTCCACCGGACAGTCCGGTGGCCAAAGCCTTTTCAACCTTGGACTTGACCCCGCCCGTGACTGTACAAGACGTTAAGAAACGCTATAAAAAGCTCGCTCACCGTCATCACCCCGACACCAACGACGGCTGTAAAAAATCAGAAGAGCTGTTTAAGGAAGTCGGGCAAGCGTATCAAATTGTCATAAAGTTCATAGAAACCTAACCTTTAAAGCATCGGATTGCCTTTTTCATGACTGCCGCCAACAAAACCAATACAAATTCCACCGCCTTTCCCCTGGACGCACCCGACATCACCAAAAATGTCCGCGAAACGTTCGGCCTTGATGTGGATATGGAGGTCCCGGCCTTTTCCATCGGCGAAGCCCATGTCCCGGAAATTGATTCGGCCTATCAGTTTGACTTAGACACCACACTGGCTATTTTGGCCGGTTTCAAACACAACCGCCGGGTCATGATTCAAGGCTATCACGGCACGGGCAAATCCACCCACATCGAACAAGTTGCCGCCCGCCTGAACTGGCCTTTGGTACGCATCAACTTAGACAGTCATGTGTCGCGCATCGATTTGATCGGCAAAGACGCCATTGTTTTGCAAGACGGCAAACAAATCACAGAATTTCGCGAAGGCATTTTGCCGTGGGCGCTGCAAAACCCGGTGGCTATGGTTTTTGATGAATACGATGCCGGGCGTCCCGACGTGATGTTTGTGATCCAACGGGTGCTTGAGGTCGAAGGTAAGCTGACGTTGCTTGACCAAAGCCGCGTCATCCAACCGCATCCAAATTTTCGGTTGTTTTCCACCACCAACACCATTGGCTTGGGCGACACCACGGGCCTGTATCACGGCACCCAACAAATCAACCAAGGTCAGATGGATCGGTGGAACATCGTTGCCTGTCTAAACTACCTGCCCCACGACGATGAAATGCGCATTGTGTTTTCCAAAGTGCCCTCGTTTGCCACCAAGGACGGTAAGGAAAAGGTCTCGGCCATGGTGCGCGTTGCCGATTTAACCCGGTCTGGATTTATCAATGGTGACATTTCCACCGTTATGAGCCCCCGCACGGTTTTGACCTGGGCCGAAAACACCGAAATCTTTGGTGACGTTGGCACCGCTTTTCGCATGAGTTTCCTGAACAAGTGTGACGAATTGGAACGCCCCGTGGTGGCTGAATACTATCAACGGTGCTTCGGTGTCGAACTTCCTGGTTCTATCGCGACCGCCATAGCAGACTAAAGCAGGATCAATTGTGGCCCAAACAGAACCCCAACAAGAAACCCTCAAACGCGCCACCAGTGCGGTCTTAAAAGCCATGGCCGGGGGCCGTGATGTCACCGTTGGCTTCAATCGCGGGTTAGATAAAGCGTCTATTTCGGGGCATACGGTTAGCTTGCCGGAACCGGATGACGATTTAACGAACGACAGCCTTGACCGTCTGCGCGGCACCGCCGACATCGCGGCCTTGCGCATTGGCCTTCACGACCCGGATTTGCACCACCAATTTTTGCCGCCTGGATTCGAAGCACGCAAACTGTTTGAGGCCTTGGAACAAGTCCGTCTTGAAACTCATGGTACAGAAATGTATCCGGGAATTCGTCAAAATTTGTCCGCCGTACATGCTCAAACGGCACTGGCGTATACAGACATTGCCACTCGTGATGCGGCCAACATGCCCGAAGCTCTGGCCTTGTTGGCGCGTGAGCATTTTGGCCTGGAAGCGTTATCAAAACCCGCGTTAGCCTTGGCCGACTTGTGGCGGGGCTGGTTGGGAGAGCAAGCGCCTGGATATTTAGAGTTGCTGGCGAAAAGCATCAACGACCAAGCCGCCTATGCCCAAGCCACCAGCGAACTGATGCGGGCATTGGACCTGTTAAGCCAAGTTCCCAGTGATACCGAGTCCCAAACCGACGCCGATCAAGAAGCGGCCCCCCAAGACCAGAACCCAGAAAACAACGGCGACGATTCCACCGACGAAAGCGGCGAATTGGATGCAGATTCCCTGATGGGACCGCAAAGCTTGGGCGGTGATATGGGCGACGGTTCTGACAGTGAGGGTGGCCTTGATCAAGACTTCGGGCAAGACGGCGAAAGCCCGGCGGGGCCAAGTGATCAAGAGGAAGCCTGGCCGAGCAACGAGCCTCTGCCAAAAGATATTTACCACCCCTACACCACTCAGTTTGACGAAACCATCGCCGCCGAAGATTTGTGCGATGCCCAAGACCTAAACCGCCTGCGCGAACAGTTAGATCGCCAACTGGATAAGCTTCAGGGCGTGGTGGCGAAGCTTGCCAATCGCTTGCAACGGCGCTTGCTGGCCAAACAAACCCGATCTTGGGAATTTGATTTGGAAGACGGCATGTTGGATGTGGCCCGGCTGGCGCGCGTGGTCACCGACCCCATGGTGCCGTTGTCGTTTAAGGAAGAAAAAGACGCCGATTTCCGCGATACCGTGGTGACCTTACTGATCGACAATTCCGGATCCATGCGCGGACGGCCCATCACCATCGCCGCCATCGGTGCCGACGTGTTGGTTCGGACCTTGGAACGGTGTGGCGTTAAGGTCGAAATTTTGGGATTCACCACGCGCACCTGGAAAGGCGGAAAATCACGCGAAGCCTGGGTTGAACACGATAAACCCGAACACCCTGGGCGTTTGAATGACCTGCGCCACATTATTTACAAAAGCGCAGAAGCCCCGTGGCGGCGCGCCCGTAAAAATTTAGGCCTGATGCTCAAAGAAGGTATCTTGAAAGAAAATATCGATGGCGAAGCCTTGTTGTGGGCGCACAATCGCCTGCTCGCACGCCCGGAACAACGCCGCATTTTGATGGTGATTTCCGATGGTGCCCCGGTGGATGACGCCACGCTATCGACCAACGCTGGGAACTACCTAGAACGCCACCTCCGCGACGTTATCCAATGGATAGAAACCAAATCAGATGTCGAACTGATCGCCATTGGCATCGGCCATGATGTCAATCGCTATTACCAACGCGCCGTAACGTTGTTGGACGCCGAAGACTTAGGCGGCACCATTATGTCAGAGTTGGCAGACCTGTTCGACGAGGCCCCAAAAGCCCACAAACGACGGTAAATGCGCCAAGACAGAAAAGCCCAATCTAAAACTTTAACTTGGAATCACCATAGATATCGTGCATATACGATAGATCGAATATACAGCATCTGGGGAACAGGCTTGACCTTCAAGCGTCTTTATACCGCGTTCAGCCTAAAACGTAGCCGCCAAGCGGCTGCGCAGTTTGCGCTGTTTGCGATGTTTATCCAGGCGTTGATTCCCTTAACGGCGGCGGTGTCTTTGCCCAATTCAGAGTCTCAGGCTCGTGATGGTCAAAACCTGCCCGCCTTTTACCTTGTTATTTGTACGGCCTATGGTGCCCAGACCCAGGATACGACAGCAGACCAGCCATTGGACGGTGGCTCGACTCCTGTCATGCCGTGGGACTGCCCGGTCTGCCAAGCGCAGACCAGTGTCCAAGGTCCTGTTCCGAACACGCCTCTGGTGGCGTTTGCCCCTCGCTCCCTCCCTCGCGAGTGCAATGCGCCGACCGAAAGCGACCGTGTAGCCGGACAGTGGACATCGGGACCCGGGCCAGCCCGTGGGCCGCCCCGCGCCTAAGACGACTTTCTTCCTCTTTTTTATAATTTCAGCAGCCGACCCAAACCCTTCATTGTGCGACAGGGTCCGCGAGCCTTGACCCTAGGAACCTTGACCATGAACTTCAAAACCTTAATCGCCACAGCGACCCTGACCTCAACCCTGATGATCTCTTCCGCCTTTGCAGGCAGCATTGACGTCACCGATGCCTGGGCACGCGCCAGTGCCGGGGCCGCAAAAGCAGGCGGTGCTTTTATGAACTTGCATAACCCCAACCACCACGCCCATACCTTGATTTCGGCATCTTCCCCCGTTGCCAAAAAGGTTGAATTGCACACCCACACCATGGACGGTGGAATGATGAAAATGCGCGAAGTTGAAGGCGGCATTCAACTGCCCGCTGGCGAAACAGTAAAGCTGCAACCCGGCGGTTTTCATGTCATGTTGATGGGCCTGCACGCGCCGCTAAAAGCTGGAACCACCTTCCCTGTGACCTTGACGTTTGATGGCATGTTGACGGATCAAAACCTCACCATTGACGTCAAAGTCCTATCGCCAACAGCCATGGGTATGCCTGCAGATCATGGTGCCGTTCACGGTACGGCTCACGATGCGATGCATGGTACCGACAATCCTGCAATGGACGCCATGCACAAGAAAATGGCACCAATGGATCACGGCCACTAAGGCTTTCAGTTTACCTCACTAAAAAAGGCTGGAGAACATCTCCAGCCTTTTTTGTATCTGTCTAACGGGTTCGCGGCACAGAACTAGACCTTTTTTTTGAAGGCTGGGGCGGTGGAGAAACCTCCATCTCGTCAGCCAAGGCCGTCAACCGGGCAATGCGGTTTTTCATATTGGGGTGGGTGGAAAACAAGCTGTCCATGGATTTAGTGTGCAACGGGTTGACGATAAACATGTGCGCGGTGGCGGCGTTATCTTCGGCCGTTGCGTTATCGATTTGTTTGGCCCCTTGATCCAACTTTTCCAAGGCCGACGCTAACCACATAGGTTGCCCACATATTTCGCCACCGATACGATCGGCTTCATATTCACGGCCTCGCGATATGGCCATCTGCACCACCATCGCCGCCATCGGTGCCAAGATCATCAGCAAAATAGTGCCAAAGATGCCCAGAGGGTTATCCCGACTGCGACCAAAAAACATGGCAAAGTTCGCCAACATAGACAGCGCCCCCGCCAAAGTGGCGGTGATGGTCATGATCAGAGTGTCGTGATTTTTCACATGCGCCAATTCATGGGCCATAACGCCCGCGAGTTCATTTAAACTGAGCCGCCGCAACAATCCGGTGGTGGCGGCAACGGCGGCGTTTTCAGGATTGCGCCCGGTGGCGAATGCGTTGGGCTGGTCTTCATCAATCACATAGACTTTGGGCATGGGGAGGTCCGCTTGGTTCGCCAAGGCTGTCACCAGATCATAAAATTCGGGGTGCGAAGATCGCTCTACGGGCTGGGCACCGTACATTTTCAGAACCATCTTGTCTGAATTCCAATACGCCAGCGCGTTCATGGCAATGGCGACCAGAAAGGCCAAGGCCAAACCGCCCTGCCCTCCCAACAAGAACCCAGCGCCCACAAACAAAGCCGTCATGGCGGCCAACAAAATAGCAGTGCGCGCGTAACCCATCATAGTTGCATCATCCTGGTTATTACGAATAAGAAAGAGATAAGCCTAATCGACGCCGTTTCAATACCCCTCTGGGTTCCGTTGAAAACGGCTTGCATCGAACGGTGGACGGCGATTGACCAAGGCTTCCAGCATCCGCAGCTCAACATCGGTATGATCGACGACGGGGGCTTTTTCAATGCGAACGGTTGAACCTTTGGGATAGATATAGCGGGGGCTATCGTGATGCGTGGTCTGCACGGTTTCTAAAGGCAAACCATCTTCGGCCCCGCCCAATTCACCCCGCCCGTAACACACACAGGCATAGGTCTTTTCCGGTTTGGCGCTGACGTAACAGGCTGTGCCTCGAATGCCGATGGTCGCCAAGGGTGTTGTTATGGTGGTGTCGGTTTTGCCAAAGACGGCCAGAAGACTTCCAAAGTTCAGCATGATTTTTCCAGAAACGGACCCATTCAGGCCTTCCTCATAATCTTCGCCGTAAAACTCAAGTTCCGAGTCTTCGCCAATCAAATAGACGTGTTGACCGATGATGACAACGCAACTGCCATCCAGGCCCGTTGCCACCACATCGCCGGGGGCGACCACTTGCCCGACAACCGCCGCCGCACCATTGAGGCGCACATCGCCCTTTATCTCTTGAAAGCCCGGAACCACTGGGACTTGGGAATTCGCGCTCGCTTGGGCCAGAACCGACAACAACGCCGGGGCAAAGCTTGACGCCAACAGCAACCCTTTAACCAGGCAGCGGCGCGTGGGGTGAAGGTTTGACAAATCCATCGAACAAGTCTGCACGGTGCTGGGAATTTTGGCAAAAGAAAAGGCCCGCTCGATGTGAGCGGGCCTTTTCAAAAGAGTCCAAATGAGCGTGACTTACGCGGCTTTCTTAGCAAGCGCGCGAACGATGCGACGCTTCAACTTTTTTGCCTCATCCGTCAGCTTCAAGTTGGATGTTCCGATTAGAAAATCATCAAGACCGCCGTTGTGTTCAACGGTGCGGACGGTCCGTGCACAAATGCGCAAGGACACATGATGCCCCAGAGCATCACTCATCAGCGAAATGTCCTGCAAATTCGGCAGGAAACGACGACGGGTCTTATTGTGAGCGTGAGACACGTTGTTGCCGGACTGAACGCCACGGCCGGTCAAGGCACATTTACGGGCCATTGTAAGGCTCCCTCAAGAATCAAAAAACAGATAGGGCCGCACAAAACGGCCCCTGAGCGCGGTTTGTACGTAATTTAAGGGGGAGCGTCAAGGGCTGAATCACCAGATATTCACGAATTCCCCGCCAAATGCCGCCTTGCAACAAAAAATTAACCGACTGCCTCTTGCTTCATGGTCGCGTTTGCATATATTCACCGTGAGTTTTTGTTTCACCCCCCAAAAAAATAAAGGAAATACCATGCAAGCTGATGATCACAGGAAAGTTGCTAAATGGCACCTCAAACAGGCTGAAATGCACGAAAGCGTAGACGGATACTCATGCGGCTGCCCTCCCGATGACCAAAGCAAAAAAATCATCGCCATCGTCGATTCCGGCGTGATCGAAGAAGAAAAATTCTGCTCACTGGCTCCTCAAAAGTCTTAAGCCTCACAAACAAAAAGCCCCGCCAGAGAAATCTGGCGGGGCTTTTTTATTTCAGAAACGAAGGCTTAGCCCATGGCGATCTTCAAGTTTTCATCCAGCTTTTCTAAGAACTGGCTGGTGGTCATCCAGGCTTGGTCGGGGCCGATGAGCAGGGCCAAATCTTTGGTCATATGGCCGCTTTCGACGGTTTCGACGCAGACGCGTTCTAGGGTTTCGGCGAAGTTGACGACGTCTGGGGTGTCATCAAATTTGCCGCGATAACTGATGCCTTGGGTCCAAGCGAAGATGGAAGCAATGGGGTTGGTTGAGGTTTCTTTGCCGGCTTGGTGTTGGCGGTAATGGCGTGTCACGGTGCCGTGGGCGGCTTCGGCTTCAATCGTTTGACCGTCCGGGGTCATTAGAACCGAAGTCATCAGGCCTAAGGACCCAAAGCCTTGGGCCACGGTATCAGACTGAACATCGCCATCATAGTTTTTGCACGCCCACACAAAACCGCCCGACCATTTCATGGCGCACGCGACCATGTCGTCGATCAAACGGTGTTCGTAGGTAATGTTGGCAGCTTTGAATTTATCGGCGAATTCAGCGTCGAAAACCTCTTGGAACAAATCCTTAAAGCGACCGTCATAGGCTTTCATAATGGTGTTTTTGGTCGACAAATACACAGGCCAGCCCATTTGCAGGCCGTAGTTAAGACTGGAACGAGCGAAACCGCGAATGCTTTCGTCTTCGTTGAACATCGCCATGCACACGCCGCCGTCCGGGAAATTGTGGACTTCGCGCTCAATCACGGCACCATCGTCACCGACAAATTTAATGGTCAGTTTGCCAGGGCCGGGAACAACAAAATCGGTGGCCCGGTATTGATCGCCGTAAGCATGACGACCAATCACGATCGGCTGAGTCCAACCGGGCACCAAGCGCGGCACGTTTTGGCAAATGATCGGCTGGCGAAAAATGGTGCCGCCGACGATGTTGCGAATGGTGCCGTTGGGACTGCGCCACATTTGTTTCAGATCGAACTCTTTAACACGGTCTTCGTCGGGCGTGATGGTCGCGCATTTAACGCCGACCCGATATTTTTTGATCGCTTCCGCCGCATCAATGGTGATTTGATCGTCGGTTTCGTCGCGCTTTTCAACGCTGAGATCGTAATATTTCAGGTCCACGTCTAGGTACGGCAAAATCAGTTTGGATTTGATGAAGTCCCAAATGATGCGAGTCATTTCATCGCCATCGAGTTCAACAATTGGATTGGCGACCTTAATTTTGGACATGGATATCTCCTGGTTGGCGTAAGGATGTTAGGGTTGGGGGCACAATACGGCGCGGCTTCGCCTTTGACAAGCAGACTAAAGATGGCTGTGTAAAACCACCGCATCAACGTCGGGGGCATTGTGGATGGCATCGAACACTTGGTCCACACTATCAACCACTTGGTATAGGCCTTGGATTTTATCATGACCAAAACCAGTCTTGATGACCTGGGCGATCAAGGCCAGAAACGGGTCCCAATAGCCATTGATATTGACAAACACAATCGGTTTGTTGTGTTGTTGAAGTTGTTTCCAAGTGATGATTTCGATGCTTTCATCCAAGGTTCCAATGCCGCCCGGCATAACCACAAAGGCGTCGGACAGCTCGAACATTTTGGCTTTGCGTTCGTGCATACCGTCAACGACAATTTCTTTCGCACCGTCAACGCCGCCCACTTCAAGAACCCGCAAGAACTGAGGAATGATGCCGATGACGTCGCCGCCGGCTTGGATCGCCGCATTTGCGACCGAGGCCATCAAGCCAATGCCGCCGCCGCCATAGACCAAGGTCACTCCATGTTCGCCTAGCATCTGTCCAAGTTTTTCGCTTTGTACGGCATAGGCCGGGTCTTCGCCGTCCCGCGAACCGCAAAAAACGCACAACGTTGAAAGTTTTGTCATGTATAGTCTCCCTTGTCGCTTACTTGTAACGCGCCGAGGTTCGGACCCAAAGGCCTTTTATGTCGATCTCACATCCCCCCATTGCGTCGATCACGCGCGCGCTTTATTCTAGGGTTTGATTAATTCGTAAATATAGATTCTTTCAGGAGTGGGTGACTTTGCAAAAGTCTGTAATAATTGGCATTATCGGAGCCGTGATTGTCGGCACCGCCGTTGGTCTGAGCATCTTTATGAGCAGCTCGGATACGTCTAGCCCTGCCCCCCAAAGTGAGGCCGCCAAAGCCGCGCCCGCCACCGAAACACAAGAAATCATCCCCCCCACATTTGATGTGGTGCGTGTCAATCCAGAAGGCAACGCCGTCATGGCGGGACGCGCCCATCCCAAAAGCAGCGTTGAAGTGTTAGACGGTGATGCCGTGTTTGGCACGGTGACAACGGACTTGCATGGCGAATGGGTTTTTGTCCCTGAAAAACTATTGGAACCCGGCGAACGCCGCCTTGGTCTGCGTATGTTAAGGGATGGATTTGATCCGGTCCTGTCTGAACATGTGGTCATTTTGGTGGTGCCGGAACGGTCCCAAAGCAACGACGGCGCCTTGGCGATCAAAGTGCGCCGCGACGGCACCGGAAACAGTGAAGTGTTGCAAAAACCCGGTGTTGCCGATGCCTTTGGCGTCGATGCCATTGATTATGGCAATGGCGAATTGTCCATCAGTGGGCATGGCGAACCCGGACGATCCATTCACCTGTACATCGACAACCGCTTTATCGGTAAAACCACAGCCGATTCTGACAAGGGTTTGTGGCGGATCACCCCCGACCATGATGTTGCACCGGGAACCTATTCCTTACGTGCGGACATGGTGGACGAGGACGGTCAAGTTCTGGCGCGGCGCGAAATGCCGTTCCAACGGGCCGAACTTGAAGACACCAAAAACTTAAAACCCGGTAGCTTTGCCGTGGTTCAACCCGGCAATAGCCTGTGGCGATTGGCGCGCAGAACCTATGGCAAGGGCGTTCGTTATCACCTGATTTTCGAAGCCAACCGTGACCAAATTCAAACCCCGGACATGATTTATCCAGGACAGGTCTTCCGTTTACCGGGTAAACAGTGATACATAGCCAAAAAATGTTTTAACATAGGGGCTTGTCGCCCTTGTGATTTGATGAAAAAGGAAGACTGCCCGTGAAGACCGTATTGGTCCCTATCAATCCCGCTGGTTGGCCGTTTATTGCCATGTTTGCGGTGATCGCTCTCGTTCTTGCGTATATTGCCGAACCTCTGGGTTGGGTTGGCGTCATATTAACCTTGTGGTGTGTCTATTTCTTTCGCGACCCCCCGCGCGTCACGCCCACCCGCGCTGGATTGGTGATTGCCCCTGCCGATGGCCGCGTGTGTTTGATCGACGAAGCCGTGCCGCCTGCGGAACTGGAAATGGGTGACGCCGCCTTACAACGGGTGTGCATTTTCATGAACGTGTTCAACGTTCATGTGAACCGGGCCCCCATGGATGGCACCATCACCAAACTGTCTTATCGTCCCGGCAAATTTTTAAACGCCGAACTCGACAAAGCCAGCGAATTTAACGAACGCCAATCCTTGCGTATGCAAACCACCGATGGCCACGACATTGCCTTTGTGCAAATCGCGGGTTTGGTGGCGCGGCGCATCGTTTGCCAAGTCCAAGAAGGGTCTATCTTGAAGGCTGGCGAACGCTTTGGTTTGATCCGGTTTGGCTCACGCGTTGATGTTTACATGCCCAAGGGCACGGCTCCCTTGGTCTGCGTTGGTCAATTGACCACCGCCGCCGAAACCGTAATTGCCGACTTAACGTCGAAAGAAGCTGCGCGGACGGGCGAAGTCCGCTAGGACCGAAACCGTCACGCCAAGGAGTACACCGAGTCTATGGCTGAGAGCAACAAGACCAAGCGACCCAAACGTCCGCACTTGTCGTTGAACGTCATGATTCCCAACATGCTGACCTTGTTGGCATTGTGTTCGGGCTTGACCGCCATTCGCTTTGCCTATGAAGGACGGTGGGAACACGCGGCCCTGGCTATTTTTGCCGCCGCCGTTCTTGACGCGCTTGACGGACGCATTGCTCGGTTGCTCAAAGGCACGTCTAAGTTTGGCGCAGAACTGGATTCCTTGGCCGACATCTTAAGCTTTGGCGTCGCCCCCGGCATGATGTTGTATTTTTGGTCGTTGCAACACGTGGGTCGCTTTGGCTGGATTTTGGTGTTGATTTACGCCATGGCGTGCGCGCTTCGTTTGGCGCGTTTTAACACCGCCGCCGAAGACCCCAATCCCCCCGCGTGGGCGTGCAACTTCTTTGCTGGCGTTCCTGCCCCAATGGCGGCGGGTTTGGTGCTGTTGCCCATGGTAATTTCGTTCAACGTGTTTGAAGACTTCGCCCGCCGTCCCGAAGTGGTGGCGGTGTTTGTGTTGATCGTGTCGGCTTTGATGGTGAGCTCTATTCCCACCTATTCGTTCAAAAAAGTCAAACTCCGGCCCAGCCTGATCTTGCCATTGATGGTCGTCGTGGGCCTCATCATAGCGTCGCTACTCAGCGCCCCGTGGGTCACGTTGTCAGGCATCTTGGCGGCCTATATGGCGTCCATCCCCCTGGCCATAAGAAGCTACCGTGCCATCCAAAACGGCGAAGTCGCTGCCGACTGCGACCCAGACGATGACGACAGCCCGGTAGATTTGGATTTGGATACTTAGGGGTTAACCCCTAACCCCGCCCCCGCCACCACGCCTCGACATTCGCCCGAACCATCAACGCCGCCGGCGTGACCACCAAGGTCAGCACGGTGGCGAAGCCGAGGCCGAAGACGATGGAGACGGACAGTTGCACCCACATCATGTTGGCGGGGGCGCCGACGACGATCGTTCGGTTGATGAAATCGAGGCCGACGTTCATAGCCATGGGCAGCAAACCCAGCATGGTGGTGACGGTGGTCAACAGCACCGGACGCAAGCGTTGTGCGCCGGTGTGCAAGATGGCTTCGACCACGTCATCGGTGTCGAGTTTAAGGCGATCAAAGGTATCGATCAGCACGATGTTGTTGTTAACCACGATGCCCGCCAAGGCGATCACGCCGATGCCCCCCATGACGATGCCGAACGGGTGCCCGGTCAACAACAGGCCGATAAAGACCCCTAACGTCGACATGATCACGCTCGAAAGAATCAACAGGGTGGAATAAAAGCTGTTGAACTGGGTGACCAAAATAATTGCGATCAAAAACAGCGCCACGCCAAAGGCCTTGGTCAAAAAGACCTTCGCTTTGGCCTGTTCTTGGTCTTCGCCTTTAAAGCGAATGGACACGCGCGGATCTAAGTTGGCGGCTTTGATGAGGGCTTGAATTTCTTTGACCTTGGTATCGGCCAGTACGCCTTTTTTCACATCGGCTTTGATCAGCACCACCCGTCTGGCATCGGTGCGGCTGATGGTGCCGACTTTGGGCTGGGCGCGCATTTTGACGAAGTTGGTGATCGGCACCAACCCCGAATCGGTGGTCACGCGGATGCTGTCGAGCTGTTCTAAGTTTCGGTACTGACGGGGAAAGCGCGCGCGAATATCAATTTCTTCATCAATGTCTTGGGGGCGATAAGTACTGAGCAAAATACCCGAGGTCGCCATGCGAATGGTTTGCCCGACCGAGGCAATGTTGGCGCCAAATTTTGCCGCCTGGGCGCGATCAACGTCAAATACCCAATCAATGCCGGGCAACGGCAAGGTGTCTTCTTGGTCAATCAAGCCACTGACACCGCTGAGCAACGCTTCAATCTGTGTCGCAGCAGGAATCAACACTTCGGGAAAGCGCGACGACAGTTCAATCTGCACCGCTTTACCAACGGGCGGCCCGCCTTTTTGCTTATCGGTGTTTATGATAATGCCAGCGATGGGTTCGGTACGTTTGCGCACTTCATCCAAAATCCAATCGACCTTGGGCCGCACCTGCCAATCGACAAATTCCAAAAAGACCGTGCCGATGATGTCTTCGGCCCCTTCCCCGGTGGGGCTTGAACGGGTGCGGGTATAGACCATTTGGATGCCCTTAACTTGGCGGGCTTGATTTTCAACTTCCAGCATCAAGGCATCGCGTTCCCAAATGGAAAGGTTACCCCGCGCACGCACTTGAACTTGGGCCACGGAAGGTTCTGAATCTGGGAAGAATTCAATGCCATTGCCAAACTCAACATAGATGAGCAAGACCACAATCAAGGTCCCAAAAGCCCCCACCAAAACCGTCGCCGGACGTTTCAAGGCCCGCGCCAAAACCCGCAAGTAAGCTTGCGTGAAGGCCGATTTTCGTTCGTCACTATGATCCTCATCGCGTTCAATGGGTTTGCCAAAATAGGCCCCCAAAGTTGGCACGAAAACCATGGCCATCAACAACGATGCCGACAACGTTGCCAGCAAGGTGATGGGTAAAAACTTCATAAACTCACCGACCACACCGGGCCAAAACAACAACGGAAAGAAGGCCGCCAAGGTGGTGAGTGTTGAGGCCACAATCGGTGGGGCCATGCGTTTAGCGGCCAGTGAATAGGCTTCTTTCCGGTGCATACCTTCGGTCATTTTACGGTCCGCAAACTCGGTCACCACAATGACGCCGTCGACCAACATGCCCACCGCCAAAACAAGCCCGAACAACACCACGATGTTCATGGTCAGGCCCATCAGGTGCAGCACCAAAACGCCCGTCAAAAATGATCCGGGTATAGCCACCCCAACCAACGCCGCCGAACGCCAACCCAATGAGGCGACAACCACGATCATCACCAACAACACGGCGCTGATGACGCTGTTTTCCAGGGTCGACAGACGTTCAATTATCACCTTCGATTTGTCTTGGGCGTAGGATATTTGAACAGCGTTGCGCAGGTCTTCGGGCCAATCGGCACGGTCGCGCTGGACTGTTTGTTTGACCAAATCAACGGTGGAAATGAGGTTTTGTCCGACGCGTTTGGCGACTTCCAAAGTCACCGCCGGGTTGCCGTTGATGCGGGCAAAGCTTAAGGGGTCTTTGAAACTGCGCCGCACCTCGCCAATGTCATTTAAGGTGACCACCGCATCGCCTTGAACCGTGACGGGCAACAGCATAATTTCTTGCAGGGAATTAATAAGGCCTGGGACTTTTAAGGTGAAACTGCCGCGTCCCGTGTCTTGCTTGCCTGCCGCGACCAAGCGATTGGAATTTTGGACGTTGGCGATGGCTTGGGCCGGACTTAAGCCATAACTTTCAACCTTCACCGGGTCGATTAAGATTTCCACCATTTCTTCGCGGGTGCCCGTCAACGTGGCCTTGAGAATCGGGGTCAACGCCTCAATCTCATCTTTTAGGTTCCGTCCCAGGTTCAGCAACGCCCGCTCGGGAATCGGACCCGACAAAGTCACCACCACCACCGGGAATTTTGAAAAATTGATTTCCTCAATAACGGGCGTATCGCTCTCTGGCGGCAGATTTGGCTGGGCCACATCGACTTGTCGGCGCACGTTGGCCAAGGCCTTTTGCACATCAAATCCGGCTTCGAATTCAAGCACCACGTTGGCCCCGCCTTCAAAGCCCTTGGCGCGCATTTCCTTCAAACCCTCGACCGACCGCAGCTCTTGTTCCAAAGGGCGGATCAGCAGGTTTTCAGTATCTTCTGGAGAAATGCCTTCATGCATCACGCGGATGATAATCATCGGAATGTTGATGTCGGGTTCCGCTTCTTTGGGAATGTCGACATAGGCTATGGTGCCCGCGACCAGCAACAAGAGCAGCGTTGAAAGTGTGGTCCGTGCCTTTAAAAATGCTAAGTCAATTACCGCGCGCATGGGCTTACTCTTTCGCGACAGGTTGGGGTCGACGGGCGTCTATACGGCCTTCAATCGGCACGACGGTTTGGCCCACGTTGACAAATTCTTGCCCCACAGAAATGATGTGGATTTGGGGGGCTAAGCCACTTAACCACATGCCATCTTGGCTATCGGACACAATTTGCACCCGCCTAAATTCGACTGTGTTGTCAGCCGTCACGACCTTCACACCAACGTCCCCGTTGCCATCCAATGTCAACAAGGCAGGTGTAATGTGATGAGCAAGTGCGGTTGCCATCGGCAGTTTTATTTCAGCCGTAATGCCTTCTCGCACGGATCCGTCCGCGACCTGCAACGAAACCTCAACCGCGAACGTGCGGGTCAACGCCTCGGACGTACTGGCGATATACGTCACCTCACCGCTGAGTTCGCGACCATCCGGCAAACGCACCGTGGCGATCTTGCCCAACGCAATGTCATTGATGTTGCGTTCGGCCACTTGGCCCAATGCCACCATGTTCGATAAATTGACAATGCGCCCAAGCACACCCCCGGCTTTATCAAAATAATCTCCGGTCTTCACGGACAAGGTGTCAATGACCCCCGCGATGGGGGCGGTTACGGTGGAATTGTCTAAATCGCGCTTCATACGGGTCACTTGGGCGCGAGCGGCTTCGACATCGGCTTTGGTTTGAGCTACGGTTAACTGCGAACTATAGCCGCCCTTACGCAACTTTCTTGCCGCTTCATAGGCAATTTTCTGTTGCGTCAAGCGCGCCTTGGCTTCCGCCAATCGGCCCGCACGATCTTCGGGATCTAGGTGTAAGATCACGTCACCAACATTGACATGGTCTCCCTTGTTGGCAACAACATCCAACACATGACCCAAAACTTGAGCCTTGAGGACCACCGCTTCATCCGCCTGAATGCGCCCCAACACCGTGATGGATTTGGTGTGCTGTTCGGCGTTTACGGTTGTCACCCGAACCCTGGGAATCATATGTTGGTTGGCTTGAACAGAGCCGGCATCCGGGCCATCATCAGATGTTGAAAACACCCCCGACACCATCCACGCCACGGCCAGAAGCAAAACAATAATGGCGGTTTTGTAGGGACCATGAAGCGTTTGCCACTGGTATAGGGCCTTATTTTTGGCCGCCTGCACTTTTTCTTTTGCCATAGCTTAAGCACCCTTGCTTTCGGACATATTGCCGATGACACGTTTCAACAGCCCTCGCAATACGGCTTCTTCATTTTCATCAAAGCCATCCAAGGCACGCTCTAAATTGGCCTCTGCTTCTGGTACCAAATCACGCCACAGGGCGGCACCATGTTCGGTCAGGTTCACATGGACTTGGCGACGGTCTTGAACATTGCGTTCACGTTTGACCAAACCGTCCCGTTCCATCCGATCAAGGGTCCGTGACAAGGTCGGCGTTTCTACCGCCACCCGTTCGGAAAGTTCTTTTTGGGCGAGCCCGTCCGTTTCCCACAGCACCACCAACACGGCCCATTGGGCGACGGTGATACCGTGATTTTGCAAGCGATCGCCCAATGAACGGTGCAACAGCTTTTGCGCATAGGTGATCAGGTAGGTCACCGCACCATCGCGTTTTTCCTTCACCATCGCAGAAAATTCAGCGCTGGGTTGGGGTGGGACTGAATCGGGAATCAACTTGCTCATACGCCTAAAACCTAATTTAAGAGGATCTATTGAGCATTACTTTGCATGGCAATTGTTAGTATTGCAACTATTATTCGCGGATAGGGTCTTGATCATCTGGTTTGTACACCCCGGCTAAGTCTTCGATATCAAGCACCCACAGATCTGGATCAATATTGGATTCCCGTAAAACATAGGCATCACATGCCTTTTCATCGTCACCCGCCACCACCATCCACACCCGGTCCCCGGTGTCCGAATAGCGTCTCGCCAAAAGTTCGCAGCCGTTTTTTAGACGGTTCACCTTAATCAACACCTGACCCGCGTCCGCATCGCCGCGCTTAGCCACCACGCACGGCATTGAGGCCTGATCACACAAGCGCAGTTGGGCTTTCACCCAAATTCCTGATTTTAACCGAGGTTCGCTCATCAACTCTTTTCCTTACACGTGTCACAGGCCATACTGCCCCCAATACGCACCGGAGAAAAGCATGTTTGAACTACACCCGACCTTAGCCGCCGATACCGTCGAAATTTGCCGCCTAGAGCTATGCCGCGTGTTGTTGATCCGCGACAAAACGTACCCATGGATTATTTTGGTTCCCGAACGTCCTGACCTACGGGACTTAGACGACTTAACGGACCAAGACCGCATCCTCGCCATGACGGAAATTGACCGCGTTTCCAAAGCTCTTAAACATCTCAAACAGCCCTATAAAATCAATGTCGCGGCGTTGGGCAACATGGTTGAACAGCTGCACATCCACATTATTGCTCGGTTTCAAGAGGACAAAGCTTGGCCCGGACCTGTTTGGGGCTTTGCGTCCCCAACGGATTATACGGATGATGAACGCAATCAAGAGGTTAAGCACCTAAAACAAGCTCTATTGGTCAGAGAATAAATGTAAGGAAGCCTTGCAGAATCATTCGCTTCGCGTATCTTATGGCTCAAAGTGTTAATTAGGCAATTTTGGTGGCTCTAAAGCATGACGAAAACGCAAACCAGCTGGGCCTTCCGCCTCAGTACATTGCCGATTCGAACCAAGCTGACTTTGGTGTCGGCGCTCGTCATGTTGGCTTTAATTGCCCTGCCGAGTCTCAGCTTGTACAGAGACACAACCATCCGCAACATCAATCAAACCCGTTTGGCGATTGTATCGCTTGATAGCATGTTGTTAGAACTGCAGCGCGATCAAAACGATTTCGTCAACGTGTTCGAACTGAAATACCTAGATAAATTCAGCTTAACGTTTGAAAAATTTGTGGAAAGCACGGAAAATCTTAAGCAGCAATTTTGGGACCTGAACCTGCCCATTGATACCTTGGAACAGCTGGTCATGCTGACCAGTGACTATCAATATCTGTTCGAAGTGATGGCCGAACAAAAAATTCTGATCGGTCAGGACTATACAAAGGGCATTCGCAAAGAAATCAACTTGGGCCTCAAAACAATTGACGAGGCTTTAAGGGCCGTCCCCAATGACGACAACTTGCGTCAATCTTTGCAAAATGAACTGGTGCTATTGCGTCTGCCGGTGCAAGAATTACAAGTCCGCCATCAAGGCACGCAAATTGATATCTTCGAGACGCAGTTTACAAAAATTGAAAAAACCGCCCATTTTCGCATCACTGACCTTGCCATTCGCTCAACTTTTATGTCAGCCCTCATCAAATTTCGCAAAGATGTCAGAGCCTTAAATACTGCCACTCAGACCGTGGGGCTAACCTACGACGATGGTCTCAATGGTGAAATCAGCCTGATCGTCAACGCCGCTCACCAGATTTTGAATCGTCTAAACACCGAGGTGAATGCCGCCATTGATGTCCGCGAAAACAACCTCAACACTTTGTTGAGCGCGATGGCGGGCTTTTTCTTGATTGCATTTGTACTGACCATTTCCATGTTGTATCGGTCGATCAGTGTGCCCATTCGCAACGTGACATCGATCATGACGCGTTTGGCCGATGGGGATTTGGCCTTTAATATTCCCGATCACCCTCGGCGCGATGAAATTGGCGATATGTTTCGGGCGCTGCGCGTTTTTAAAATGGGCGCCATTATCCGCCAACGCACCCAAATTGCACTGCGCACGGCCCACGATGAATTGGAAAACCGCGTCGAAGAGCGGACCCGTGAACTGAGCGAAGAAGTTGAAGAACATCGGCTCACTGAAAAAATGCTGATGCACGCACGGGAAGATGCGGAAAGCGCAAACCAAGCCAAATCACAGTTTCTCGCCAATATGAGCCACGAACTTCGCACCCCACTGAACGCCATTATTGGCTACGCAGAAATGCTGCAAGAAGATGCCGAAGATGCTGGCAATGACGTATTGAGCGATGATTTGGGAAAAATCCGCTCCGCCGGGCGACATTTATTGGGCATTATCAGTGAAATTCTTGATCTTTCCAAAATTGAAGCGGGCCATGTTGATATTTACGTTGAACACTTCGTTATTCAAGATGTCATTGACACCGTGGCCGACACCGTTCGACCGCTTATAGCCACCAATGACAATACCTTTGTCATAGACATCCATGACAATGCGGGCGATATGGACAGTGACATCACTCGATTGCGACAAATTCTCTTGAACTTCCTGTCAAATGCGGCAAAATTTACCGATCATGGTACCATTACCTTGTCGGTTTGGCGCGAACCCAAGGCTGAAGGCGACACCATCGTCTTCAGCGTAGCAGATGATGGCATTGGTATGAACGAAGAACAACAGAGCCACGTCTTTGATCCGTTCATCCAAGCCGATGTCTCAACCACGCGAAAATATGGTGGGACAGGTCTGGGCCTCACCATCAATCGAGAATTTGCACGCCACCTTGGTGGTGAAGTCAGAGTTGAAAGCAGCACAAACAAAGGCACGACATTTTTCGTCCACCTGCCGGCAAAAGCCCCCCTTGAGCCCCATATGGGAGAAGGCATCTAATGTCCACCTTACTTCTGGTCGAAGACAACGCCCTCAATCGAAACATGCTGTCCAGACGCCTTGAAAAAATGGGTTATACGGTGTTGTTGGCCGTTGATGGCGAAGATGGAGTGGCGCAAACCCGTGCTCACAATCCCGACCTGGTCCTTATGGACATCAACATGCCCATCATGGATGGATGGCAAGCCTTGACCCTTTTAAAACAGGACCCCAAAACAGAAAACATCCCGATTATCGCGCTGACGGCCCATACGACAACATCAGATAGAGACAAGGCCGATAAAATCGGCTTCAATGCCTTTGCTGCCAAGCCCATCGACTTCAAACCTTTAGTCGAAACCATTGAAATTTTAATTCACGCAGCACAAAATTTAGAAACATAGTGACGTTGAACACATGACGGCTTTAGCAACCAATTCCCCTCGTATTCTTGTCGTTGATGACAATGAAATGAATCGCGACTTATTGATTCGCCGCTTGCAACGTCACTCCATGCAAGCCGTTTCGGCAGATGGCGGCATTCAAGCCTTGAAACTCATTACTACAGAACCATTTGATTTGGTGCTGCTTGACATCAATATGCCCGATTTAGATGGTATCCGCGTTCTTCAAACCGTTCGCGAAACCTTTTCCATGGCAGAGCTGCCCATTATCATGGTCAGCGCACAAAATGAAAGTGACCGGATCGCCGAGGTGATCAACAAAGGCGCCAATGATTACGTCACCAAGCCCATCGACTTCAACGTTGCCCTTGCCCGCATCAACACCCATTTAGATTTATCCAAAGCCCACATGGACCTCAAAGAAAGCCAAGAACGTTATGAACTGGCCTTTCGCGGGGCCAATGACGGGTTGTGGGATTGGGATCTGCGAAGCGGCCAAATCCATGTTTCAGACCGCTGGAAAGAAATATTAGGCCGCGAAAACACGTCCTTAAACCACGATCCCGAAAAATGGTTCGAACTGGTTCATCCCGACGATATTTCAGGTTTGAAGCACGCCATAGAAGAGCACCTTCTCGGACAAACAAAGGCCTTGAAACATGACTATCGTGCCGTACACGCCGACGGACATTTCCGCTGGCTGTTGACGCGTGGCGTGGCCAGTCGAGGAACCGATGGCCAAGCCATTCGCATCTCAGGGTCCCTAACCGATATCACCCAACGCACAGCCTATGATCCCATCACGTCAATTCCCAACACAGTCTTGTTCATGGACCGCTTGGAATGGCTCATGGGGCGCGAGCGCCGTCAAGCCCATGGGCAATTTGCAATTTTGCTCATCAAAATTGACCGCCTAAGTGCCCTTCGCCAAAGCTTTGGCCCCGTCGCTGGCGAAACAATATTGGTAGAAACAGCCAAACGTCTAATCAAAACCCTGCAGTCCGATGCCCCCTCGACGGTTCTAAATGACACCCGTTCGCTGACCATCAGCCGCCATGATAAAGCCGACTTTGCGATTCTTTTGGAAAACTGCCGGGATGAAGTTTGCGCACCGAAAATCGCTGCAATGGTGCAAGAACTTACCAACGAAGCGCTGCTCATTGGCAACGAAACAATCAAACTGACCTGTTCCATAGGCATTATCACCACCACCCAAGCCATGGACGTTAACGCAACCGCCGAAGACATCATTTCCCATGCCCGGGCGGCGTTAAGCCGTGCACGGTCAAAAGGCTATGGACACACAGAACTTTTTGATAGCGAAATGCAAACACGCGCCCTTAAACAGCTAAAGATGGAGAACAATCTTCGTCGGTCTGTGGCGGCGGGCGAATTGTTTTTGCACTATCAACCCATCGTGGACATGAACAATGGAGAAGTATCGGGCTGTGAAGCTTTGTGCCGATGGACGCACCCCGATCATGGGGTTGTTCCACCCGACGTTTTCATCCCGTTGGCCGAAAAATGCGGGCTGATTGATATCATTGGTGAATGGGTTTTGCATGAGGCTTGCAACCAACACCGAAGATGGGAAGAAGCTGGATTTGAGCCCGTTGATATGGCGGTCAATCTTTCTGTTTTGCAAATGCAGCGCGAAGGGATTGAACATCATATCCTCGACATTCTCAAAACCACCAAAATGAGCCCAAAACGGCTTAAATTGGAAATTACAGAATCCATCTTTATGGAAGATATTGAACGCATCAATTCCATCCTGACGCATCTCAACGATTTGGGCATCAGCATCGCCATTGATGATTTTGGCACCGGTTTTTCATCCCTTTCGTACCTCAACCGTCTACCCATTACGCATTTAAAGATTGATCGCTCTTTTATTTCTGAAGTCAGCAAAGACATCGCCGCCCAAGCCATTGTGCAAAGCACGCTGTTGATGGCGCAAAGCCTTGGTATTGCCGTGATCGCCGAGGGTATTGAAGAACTCGATCAGGTGGCCTTGTTGCAAATTCTCAAGGCTGAATTTGGTCAAGGATTCCATTACTGGAAACCCATGATTGCCAATGATTTCGCTAAATTGCTAACGCCAAAAGTCGCTTAATCCCTTAAACGCCCAGACCCAAACGCCACATTGCTATTTTACCGAAGCCTCAAATAGGCTACGGTGCCGATCAACTTGACCTTATACTCAATTTAAACATACGGAATCCTCATGAAAGTTCTCGTTACGGGCAGCGCTGGTTTTATTGGCAATCGTGTATCCGAACGCCTGCTGGAACGGGGCGATGAAGTCATTGGCTTGGACATCGTCTCGCCGTATTACGATGTCCAACTCAAAGAGGACCGCCTCGCCAAAATCATCGACCACCCAGCCTTCACCGAAGCCCGCATCGATCTTGCCGACCGCGAAGCCGTGGCCAAATTGTTTGCCGACCACAAACCCGAAGGCGTGGTTAACTTAGCCGCCCAAGCCGGAGTCCGTCATTCCTTGGACGCCCCCTTAGATTACGTTGACAGCAACCTATTGGGGTTCGTCAACATCTTAGAAGGTTGCCGTCATAACGGCGTTAAACATTTGGTGTATGCGTCCTCCAGTTCGGTCTATGGCACCAACGATAAAATGCCGTTTTCCACCTCTGACGCCGTCGATCATCCGATCAGTCTATACGCGGCGTCAAAGCGGGCCAATGAGCTGATGGCGCACACCTATTCGCATCTGTTTCAATTCGCCACCACCGGCTTGCGGTTCTTTACCGTGTATGGCCCGTGGGGCCGTCCCGACATGGCATTGTTCCTGTTTACCAAAGCGATCCTGAACGGTGAGGCCATTGATGTTTTCAACAATGGCGAAATGAAACGTTCTTTCACCTATATCGATGACATCGTCGAAGGCGTTATTCGCACTTTAGACACGCCGCCCACCCTGACCCCACTCAAAAACGGTGTCAAAGACCCCGCCTCCAGCAGCACCGCACCGTTTCGCGTTTTCAATATCGGATCCGACACCGCCGTTGGTTTGATGCGCTATATCGAAGTGTTGGAAGAAAACTTGGGCCGCAAAGCCATCAAGAACATGATGCCCATGCAACCCGGCGATGTTCCGGCCACCTGGGCCGATGTGGATGGTTTGCGCGAAGCCGTTGGCTATCAGCCCACCACATCCGTCGAAGATGGCATCAAGAATTTTGTCGCTTGGTACCGCGACTACTACAAAACTTAAGGCCAATCTTTATGCCCAAACTGCTGTTCACGGTAACCGAAGACTGGGCGTTCTGTTCGCACCGTTTACCCACCGCGTTTGCCGCCCGTGATGCTGGCTTTGAAGTCGTGGTCGTGGCGCGCATGGGCGATCACCAACACCAAATCGAAGCCTTGGGCTTTCGCACCGTGCCTTGGGCCATTCAACGCGCCAGCCTCAACCCGTTCAGCGAACTTTCGGCACTGTTGGACTTGATCCGCATTTACAAAAGCGAACGCCCAGATGTGGCTTACCACGTGGCCATTAAGTCCATTATGTATGGTTCCATCGCCGCCCGCCAAGCCAAGGTCGCCAACACCATCAATCTGTTTTCCGGTATGGGTGTTGTGTTCATTTCCGAGGCCGTTAAATTTCGCATGATCCGCGCCCTGGTTACGCCGCTTTTGCGTTGGGCACTGACCCCTAAATCAACACGGCTTCAGGTGCAAAATGGGGACGATAAGGCGCTGCTGAACGGATTGGGCATTGCCACACCAGAGCGCACCGATTTGGTGCCCGGATCGGGGTTAGATATGGAAAACTATCCCGCCACGCCCGAACCCTTGGGCGTCACCCCCAAAGCCACCGTGGTCGCCCGCATGTTATGGGACAAAGGCATTGGGGAACTGGTTGAAGCCGCCAAACTGTTAAAGGCCCGGGACGTCAAGATCGACATCGAATTGGTCGGCGCGCCCGACCCCGCGAACCCCGCCTCAATCCCTGAAACCAAGCTCAAAGCGTGGCAAGACCAAGGCCTTATCACATGGTTGGGGCGACGATCCGACGTTGCGGACATTCTTAAACAAAGCCACATTGCCGTGTTGCCATCGTATAGAGAAGGTATGCCCCGCAGTCTGCTTGAAGCCGCCGCCATTGGTCGCCCCCTGGTGGCTTTCGACACACCGGGCTGTCGGGATTTGGTTCAAGATGGCAAAAATGGCCTGCTGGTGCCTTTTGGCGACGTGAAAGGTTTGGCCGATGCCTTGGAAAAACTAAGTTCTGATGCGGGCCTTCGTAAAACCCTTGGCCTTCAGGCTCGCAAGGACTGCGAAACGATCTATTCCGCCACCGCGATTCAAGCCCAGCTAAAATGTATTTTCGAAGCTCTTGGCTAACTTTGTGACGCCTTCAATCGAAGATGTAGACAGCTGACGGATTGAAAATTATAAGTTTAGGATTAAAATAATGGCCGCCCATACCAGCGAAAAAATGACCTTTCCCGGCGCTCATGGCAGTGAATTGGCCGCACGTTTGGACCTTCCGATTGGCGAGCCGAAAGCCTACGCGCTGTTTGCCCACTGTTTCACCTGTTCCAAAGATATTTTCGCAGCGTCTAGAATTTCAGATGGGCTGACCCAAAACGGCATTGCCGTGTTGCGCTTTGATTTTACCGGCCTGGGGGCAAGTGACGGAGAGTTCGCCAACACAAACTTTTCCTCAAATGTTGAAGACCTCGTCGCGGCTGCACACTTTCTTCGTAAAATGAACAAGGCTCCGCAAATTATCATTGGTCATAGCCTTGGCGGGGCAGCCGTTCTTGCCGCCGCCAAACATATTGAAGAACTCCAAGCCGTTGTCACCGTGAATGCCCCCGCAGATCCGGCCCATGTGGTTGAAAATTTTGGCTGCTCACTCAAAGACATTGAAGCGAACGGACAAGCCGATGTCCAACTCGCCGGGCGCACCTTCACCATTCGCAAACAGTTTTTAGAGGACATGGCGGAACAATCCTTAGCCTCTGACATTCAAAACCTTGGCAAAGCTTTGCTGGTGTTTCATGCCCCTGGCGATGAAACCGTTAGCATTGATAACGCGGCCCACATTTTTAAGGCCGCCAAACACCCCAAAAGCTTTGTCAGTCTGGACGATGCAGATCACTTGTTGCACCGCCACGAAGACGCCGCTTATGTGGCGAACGTGATCGCGGCTTGGGCCACGCGTTACATCTCCACGTCCCCAACGCCAATTGCAAAAGGAGAAACCGGGGCCGTGGTGGTGGAAGAAACACACACGGGAACGTTCACCCAATCCATTATCATTGATAACAAACACACCTTAGTTGCTGACGAACCCGTTAGCGTTGGCGGCAATGACAGCGGGGGCGCACCCTACGACTTTCTTCTCTCGGGTCTCGGGGCCTGTACCTCTATGACGCTGCGCATGTATGCGGACCGCAAAGGGTTAGCCCTCGATAAAATCAGGATCAGCCTCAAACACAGCAAAAATTACGCCGACGATTGCAGCCACTGTGAAGACCAGAACGTACAGATCGATCACATCGAACGGACCCTCACCTTTTCGGGCGACTTAACCGATGCTCAACGCGCCCGCCTTCTTGAAATTGCCGATAAATGCCCCGTTCATAGAACTTTACACAATGACGTTCAGATCACGACCCGTATCGGGTAGTCTTTTTTGACAACTTGCCTCACTTACAGACCCATACTATTCTAGGTTCACATGCGTTCTGAGTTGGTTTGCCAAGGATTTTAAGTTTTGAAATGCCGTTTGTTTTCCACCCTCTTGCCTTTGCTTTTCGCGGTAACGATTTGTGCGTTGAGCGCGCCCAGTCTGGCGAGTGAAGCTAAGCACAATGTTGCCCCGCCGATGGCAAAACTGATGACTTTTCCCAGCACGGGTGAGCAAGCCTTTATTGCCAAGAAACTGGCGCGGGCCTTGTATTTGGAAAAAGCCTCTATCGTTCAGGTCGGGGGCAACACGTTTAATGGCTGCGATACGGCGAATACCGACAAACACAAACAAATTGGTGACGCCGCGATCCCCATCACCCAATACAAAGGCATCCCCATCGTCGGCAGTCCTTATTATCCGGTTTGGGTGAAGGTCAAAAAGAACAACAACACGGTTTATTTAGACCGCTTTGTCAGCGCCTTAAAAGTCATCGAAACGGACACGCCTGCACTTTTTGCCAAGCTGACCCAATTGATGAAAGCCCACGGCGGCTATTTGATCATTGAAAATTTCTGCGCCAAAAATGGCGGTTTGACCCTTGGGGCCTTTGCCCCCCTGCCCGACCGCAAACAGTTTGTGGTGATGGTGTCTTCAACCATGTTGTTGATGCCCGAACTGTTCAATGAGTACGACATTGCGGCAACGTTGGTTCATGAAGTGATTGGTCACGGCACCTCATACTACGGCAACGGTTCGTTGTCGGAATTCCCGGCGTTTACGGCCCAAGCCGAATTTGCGGCCCTGGTCGGTGACGACAAATTCAAAGACAACAACAACCGCAGCTCCAACATCAAACACAAAATGAGAATGAGCCTATCCAACGCGGGTCAATATCTCGACAAGCCCGACAAGTAAGGCCTCGCCTCACTGAATCTGTAACACCGTCGTCGCCACAATTTTCTCTTCACCTCGAACCAGCGTGACCTTGCCTTGGTAGGCCCCCGGCGGCCAGCGAGATGCTTTGCGCTTCAAGCCGCTAAAGGCCACATACTTGGCTTTGGTGGCTTTCATGGGCAGCGTGTTTTCGTGAATTTTCTGACCGCTTGAATCGATGATCGTGAACATCAGTTTATCGCCAAGTTTCACCCTGAAAACCTCTGCCCACACCACCAAAGCCGGAACGCTGGTGCTGTAAGTTTTATTTTTATAAAGCCCGGCGCGGATCGCCTTGAAATCTGGTTTGAATTGGGTAAAGCCAATATTGTAAATGGCGGTCGGTTGATAGGGGGTCTTTTTAAGGGTTTTTGCGTCCCACAGCGGAGCCTTGCCCACCCCACATTTTTTTGAGCGTTTGAGGCCAACAAACGGATCGATAATATCCTTGTCTTTATTGGTCACCTGGAAATGCAAATGTGGAAATTCGGTGCGCCCAGAAAGACCGATGAGACCCAAGTGCTGGCCGCGACGAACCCGGTCTCCTTTGAACGCAAACAGACTGTGATTGCGCATGTGACAGTACTGGCTGATGAGGCCATTGGCGTGTTGAATCCTAAGACCGTTTCCGCACGCCATGGACTCAACCACACCTTTTGGGTTGTCTTTAAGATTGATGTCGTTGATGCCATCGCGTTGACCGAGCACCACCCCATCGGCGGCGGCGATCACGGGAACGCCACCGCGCATCGCCGCCATGTCTTGAACCGCGATGTCTGTGCCTTTGTGTTGCCCGCCGGGCTGGGCATCATAGGACGCATCGCCGCAGGCATAATCAAGCACCCCGGGACCGGGCTTAAGGTCAACATAGTTGGGGATCCAACAGGTCTTGCCAATTTCACATTGCACCGGGAAACTGAACCTAACGTTTCCCTCAGCGGCGAAAGACGTCCCCGCCAATCCCGCACACACCACCATCACCCAAACTGAAAAAACATACCGTTGCATCCAAATATTTTACCACGTCTTGCAACTTTAGAAAAAACATTCCGACAATAGTTGTGGCTTAACACCCTTAACCTGCTAGGGTTTCTTTACGATCCCTCAGCCAAGGAGTATTCAACTATGTTTGAGTCAGCCGAGCTCGGCCACAGCATCACCAAAGCCATCTATAAACAAGAAGTGCCAAAAATTCGCGAGGCCCTACTGGACGCCCAGTTTGAGCTGGGCGAGAAAAAACCGTTTCCCGTTGTTTTGATTGTTTCCGGCGTCAATGGTGCAGGCAAGGGGGATACCGTCAACACTTTGAATTTTTGGATGGACCCAAGAACCATCCACTCTCATGCCATCGGCGAGCAAACCGATGAGGAAGCCGATCGTCCTTCGATGTGGAAATTTTGGCGGCGCCTTCCCCCCAGAGGCTCCATCGGCATCTTTTTCGGATCGTGGTACAGCCACCCCATGCGCCAGCACATCGAAGGCGGCAAGGGGCAAGATTATCTAGATTCCCATCTCGACGACATTTTACGTTTTGAACGCATGTTGGCCGAAGAAGGCGCGCTGGTTTTAAAATTCTGGCTGCACTTGTCCAAAGACGCCCTTAGCGACCGCCTCAAAAAGCTTGAGTCCAACAAAGACACCAAATGGATGGTCGATAAAAACGATTGGAAGGGCTTAAAAAATTACAACAAAATGCTTCCGGTTGCCGAACACGTTTTGCGGCGCACCTCGACCGCCCACGCGCCGTGGATCGTGGTCGAAGCTTCGGACGAAAAATATCGCAATTTGACCGTTGGCCAAACCCTTTTAAAAGCCATCAAAGGCCGCCTTCAAGAGTCCGTAAAACCGTTGCCGCTGTCGGTACCGATTGAAGCTTTGAATATCAGCGATGACAAAAACATCCTGGAATCTTTGGATTTAACCCAATCGTATGAAAAAGCAGCCTACAAAAAGCAACTGGCAAAATATCAAGGCCGGTTAAGCAAATTGATGCGTTCGGACAAGTTCAAAGACCGTTCCGTGGTTATGGTGTTTGAAGGCAACGATGCGGCGGGCAAAGGTGGGTCCATTCGCCGGGTCACCGCCGCCCTAGATTCCCGCAGTTACGACGTCATCCCCATCGCGGCTCCAAGTGATGAAGAAAAAGTTCAGCCTTATTTGTGGCGATTCTGGCGCAGATTGCCGCGCGTTGCCCACACGACGATCTTTGATCGATCGTGGTATGGCCGGGTGTTGGTAGAACGCGTTGAAGGTTTTTGTGCCGAAGCCGACTGGTTGCGGGCATACAACGAAATTAACGATTTTGAAGAACAAATGACCCGCCACGGCACAATCGTCTTTAAATTCTGGCTGTCCATTTCGGCAGAAGAGCAGCTTCTGCGCTTTAATGAACGGGAAAAAACCGGATACAAACGCTTTAAGTTAACCGATGAAGACTGGCGCAACAGAGAAAAATGGGACGAATATTGTCATGCGGTGTGTGACATGGTTGAACGCACCTCGACCGAACTGGCCCCTTGGACCTTGGTCGAAGCCAATTCCAAATACTTCGCCCGCGTCAAAGTGCTAAAGACCATTTGCGAACGCCTTGAAAAAGAACTGTAACGGTCTTTTTAAACTTGGTAGGGCCATTTAAAGGCATCAAGAACCGGCACGTAGGCCGGGGGTAGATTGACCATAATCAGTCCGCTGCCAAACATGCCGCGCACATCTTCGGGTTTGGCAAATAGCCTTTCGCTAACCTGAAAGCCTTTTAGGTTGGCCTGTGTGAGCATTTCGACCATGGCTTTGTAATGACCCGCCTTTAACAGCGGATACCACAACATGATGATGGCCTCAGGCCAATCTTCATGCATGTCCATAACAAAGTCAGCCGTCTGTTCATATTCGCTTTTCATCTCATAGCTGGGATCAATCAGCACCAGACCGCGCGTCGGTTTAGACGGCACAAGCTCTAAGGCGGCGTTAAATCCGTCTTGGCGTTGGACCGTGACGTTGGGTTTCTTACCTAAAAGACGGTTCAACGCTTTGTGTTCTTGGGGGTGAAGCTCCATCAAATATAAGTGATCAAGGGTGCGCAACAGGCCGTGTGTGATCAAGGGTGATCCGGGATAAGCGGCTGGACCATGAGCCCGCCTTGTCGCGGCAATGGCTTTAAAGAGCGGATGGTCTGGGTCCAGTTTACCCTCGGCCAGCAACCGAACGATGCCGTCTATAGCTTCGCCAGTTTTTTTCGATTCCATTGATGTCAGGCTATAAAGCCCCCGTCCGGCGTGGGTATCGATCACCGTCAAAGGCTCATCTTCAGCCGTCAACCGCAGCAAAAGCTGTGCTAACACCGCGTGTTTGTGAACATCCGCAGCGCATCCGGCGTGGTAAGCGTGTTGGTAGGACAGCATCTATAATCGATCAATCAAGGCAAAGGGGGCGAAACAGGCCCAAACATGAACCTCCCACCCGAAGATCGCAAGTCTTGAGACAAAACTTGACAGAACAATGAGCATGTATGCACCTTAAGCACACTGATATATTGAGAAAGAAAACGACAATGACGTTACGCCCCGATCAGAAAAAACACGTTTTCAAACTTGCCCTTTTCCTTGGCCTGGTCGCCCTTGCCTATGGGCTCTATGACACCTTTGGCCCCAAGACCGATGCAGAGCCAGGACCACCACCGCCCACCGAAGTTTCGGCCCTGATCCTGAAAACCGAAACGGTGCAGCTGTACAAAGATCTGCCAAGCCGCATCAACGCTTATAAAGTCGCCGACATTCGTCCCCAAGCGAGCGGCATCATCACCGAACGCTTGTTTGAAGAAGGGGCCGACGTGGTTGAAGGCCAACCTCTCTATCAGATTGATCCCGCCCCCTACCAAGCGGTGTACGACAGCGCCTTTGCCGACTTAAATAGAACCAAAACCAATGCCAAATCCATCCAAGCCAAGGCCAACCGCAACACCAAACTGTTGAAAGCCCGGGCCGTCAGCCAACAAGCGTATGAAGATGCCATGGCGGCGCTTGATCAAGCCAAGGCCGACGTTGCCGTAGCCGAAGCCGCCGTGGCCGCCGCCCAAGTGAGTTTGAATTACACCCAAGTTTACGCCCCCATTTCCGGGCGCATCGGCAAGTCTTCGGTCACGCGCGGCGCCTTGGTGACCACCAATCAGGTTGCCCCGTTAGCGACCATCACCCAGCTGGACCCGATTTATGTCGACCTGATCATGCCCAGCCGCGATTTGAAACGATTGCGCCCTCAGTTTGAAGCCGCCCAGAAACTAGCCGTTAGCCTTTTTGACGAAGACGGCAACGCGCTTTCCTCAAGCGATGGCGAGTTGCAGTTTTCCGAGGTGACCGTCAATCAAACCACCGGAACCGTGTTGATGCGCGCCCTGTTTGCCAACACCGATCAAACCTTGTTACCGGGTATGTTCGTGCGCGCCAAAATTCGACTCGCCCCCGTCCAAGCGCTGCTGGTGCCCCAGTCTGCCGCCGTGCGCGGTGCGAATGGTAAGCTTTCGGTCTGGGTGATTGACCAAGATGGCGTGGTCAAACCACAGCCCATTGAAGCCAACGAATCCATTAACCACCACTGGCTGATCAAAGGGGGGGTCGAAAGCGGAGCTTTGATTGTGACCCAAGGCTTCCAACGCATCCGTCCTGGGGCAACTGTCAAAGCAGTCTTTGAAGCGGCCTCCAAAAGCGATCAGGCGGAGTAGCCGTTATGCCCCGTTTTTTCATCGACCGACCCGTTTTTGCCTGGGTCATCGCCATTGCCATTATGCTGGCCGGGGCCTTGTCGATTTCAAAACTACCCATTCAACAGTACCCGAACATCGCGCCCCCGACGGTGTCTATTTCCACCTCTTTCCCCGGCGCATCTGCGGAAACGCTGGAAAACAGTGTGACGCAGATTATCGAACAAAAATTAACCAGCCTTGATTATTTGCGTTACTTTTCTTCGGCCAGCGATTCCTCCGGCAACGTGCGAATCACCCTGACGTTTGAACCCCAAGCCGATCCAGATACCGCACAAGTGCAGGTGCAAAACAAGGTCCAGTCCGCCTTACGCTTGTTACCCCAAGAAGTCCAAAGCCAAGGCGTCAAGGTGACCAAATCCAACAGCGGATTCCTGTTGGTGGTCGGTTTTTATGGTCAAGACGGCGTCATTGACCAGCGCGAATTGGGGGATTTTTTATCCTCCAAAATCCAAGACCCCATTGCGCGTATTGACGGGGTGGGAAATGTGCGGGTGTTTGGCAAACCCCACGCCATGCGCATTTGGCTTAACCCCTATAAACTGTACAGTTTCAATCTGACGACGACCGATGTACGGCAAGCCATTCAAGCACAAAATGCAGATGTGTCCGCTGGACAAATTGGCGGGCTGCCTGCCGTTCAGGGGCAAATGCTCAACGCCACCATCGTCGCCCAATCGCGCCTGTCGACCGTCACCGATTTTGAAGACATCATCTTGCGCGTCAACACCGATGGTTCCCAAGTGCGCATCAAGGATGTGGCGCGGGTTGAATTGGGGTCCGAAAGTTATGGCCGCACCGTGCGTTATAAACGTATGCCCGCCGCAGGTGTTGCGGTGAGCTTAGCGTCCGGCGCCAACGCCTTGGACACGGCGGACCGGGTCAAGGCCAAGGTCGAAGAGTTAAAACCGTTTCTGCCTCCCGGGGTCGAAGTCATTTACCCTTACGACACCACCCCGTTCGTCAAACTGTCTATCAAATCGGTGGTGTACACGTTGATCGAAGCCGCCGTTTTGGTGTTTTTGGTCATGTACCTGTTTTTGCAAAACGTCCGCGCCACGTTGATTCCCAGCATCACCGTACCCGTCGTATTGTTGGGGACCTTTGGGGTGCTGGCGGCATTTGGGTTTTCCATCAACACCCTGACCATGTTCGCCATGGTCTTGGCGATTGGGCTGTTGGTCGATGACGCCATCGTCGTGGTGGAAAACGTCGAACGCGTCATGCATGAAGAAGGCTTACCCCCCAAAGAAGCGACCCGCAAATCCATGGATCAAATCACCGGGGCGTTGATTGGGATCGCCTTGGTGCTGTCGGCGGTGTTCGTGCCGATGGCCTTTTTTGGTGGGGCCGCCGGGGCGATTTACCGCCAGTTTTCCGTGACCATCGTCTCGGCCATGGCGTTGTCGGTTTTGATCGCGTTCATTCTCACACCCTCGCTCTGCGCCACCATCCTGACCCCGGTCAAAAAGGGCCAAGTTGATGAGGTTAATGGTTTTTTCAGGTGGTTCAACCGCACCTTCCAAGCCAGCCGCGACGGTTATCAAAATGGCATCCGTTACATTGCCCAAAAATCCGCTCGCTTTCTCTTGATATATGGCGTTTTGGTGGGGGGGCTGTTCTTTTTGTTCTTACAATTGCCAACCTCGTTCCTGCCCAACGAAGACCAAGGCAATATGTTCATGATGGTCAGTGCGCCCCCTGGCTCAACCGCAGAACGCACCTTGGAAAGCGTCAAACAGGTCGAAGATCATTTCTTGGATACAGAACAAGACAACGTCGCCCATCTGTTCACCGTGGTTGGTTTCAGCTTTTCCGGCAACAGTCAAAATGCGGCGTTTGGGTTTGTCGCCTTAAAAGACTGGTCCGAACGCACCCGCCCCGACCAAACCGTGTTTTCCATTATGGGCCGCGCCATGGGCAGTTTGTCGCGCATCAAAGACGCCATGGTGTTCGCCTTTGCCCCACCGCCCATTCGCGCACTGGGCAATTCGTCGGGCTTTGATTTTCAGTTGATCGATCGATCTAACCAGGGCCACGAAGCGTTGATGAAGGCACGCGGCCAGTTGCTAGGTCTGGCGCGCAAAAGCCCTAAACTGGTCGGCGTGCGGCCCAATGGTTTGTCTGACGAACCACAATATAAAATCAATGTCGATCACGAAAAAGCCAGCACCTTGGGGCTATCCATTGCCGACATCAATCAAACCCTGCAAACCGCCTGGGGTTCGTCTTACGTCAACGATTTCTTGGATGACGGCCGCATCAAAAAGGTCTTCCTTCAAGCCGACGCCGCCTTTCGCATGAACCCCGAAGACGTCGAACGTTGGTATGTACGCAACAAAGACGGCGACATGGTCCCGTTTGGCAGCTTCTCATCGGCTCAATGGACGTATGGCTCGCCCAAGCTGGAACGTTTTAATGGCAGTGCGTCGGTCAACATCAAAGGATCGGCGGCCCCCGGCATCAGTTCCGGCGAAGCCATGGCGGAAATGGAAGCCCTGGTGAAGCAGAACCTCCCCAACTATGACTTTGCCTGGTCGGGAATCTCTTACGAAGAAAGGGCCTCAGGTTCGCAAACCAGCACCCTTTATGCGCTGTCGTTGTTGGTGGTGTTTTTAAGCTTGGCGGCTCTGTATGAAAGCTGGTCGGTGCCGTTTGCCGTTATTTTGGCGGTGCCATTGGGCATTATCGGCGCCGTTTCGGCTTCTCTGCTCAGCGGCCTGAACAACGACATCTATTTCCAAGTCGCCATGCTGACCACGATCGGTCTGGCGGCGAAGAATGCGATTTTGATTGTGGAATTTGCCAAGGCGCTCCATGACGAAGGTCACGATCTGATCGAAGCAACAATGCTGGCTGCCAAACGGCGTTTTCGCCCTATTTTGATGACCTCGCTGGCCTTTATGCTGGGCGTAACCCCGCTCGCCATTGCCCAAGGTGCTGGCTCTGCGGCGCAAAATGCCATCGGCATTGCGGTCATTGGCGGCATGCTCTGCGCCACCTTTCTTGCCACCTTTTTTGTGCCAATGCTGTATATTTTGATTCAAAAACGAACCCAACCCACCAAAGATAAAGCCTAATCGTCTTGCGGCAATCGCGCCACGAATAAGTCGGGCTGGCCCATGATGGGCGTAAGAACCTGTTCATTGGCATATTTATATGCTCTTGGTACATTCTCTACACTTTTCGTATAGGGTAGGGCCTTCGACGAAGTTTTTTTATGGGACGATATAATTCATGACCTGCCAACTCTACCTCATCACGCCTCCTGTGTTTGATCCTCAAACATTCCTGCCGATTTTGATCAAAGCATTAGACGCTGGCGAGGTTGCGTGTGTGCAGTTGCGCTTAAAAACCGCAGATGGCGCCCCGGCCCCACAAGACCACGTCCGGGCTGCGGCCCTGACCTTGATGGCCGAAGTGCAAGCGCGCGATGTCGCCTTTATCATCAATGACGATGCCGAACTGGCCGGGGAATTGGGCGCGGATGGTGTTCATATCGGACAAAAGGATATCAGCATTAAAGAAGCCCGGATGATTGTGGGGCGGGACGCCATTATCGGCGTGACCTGTCATGACTCCCGCCATTTGGCCATTGAAGCCTCTGAAGCCGGGGCCGACTACGTTGCTTTTGGGGCCTTTTACCCGACCACCACGAAAAAGGCCAAAAGCCACCCGGACCCGGAATTGTTGGAAATTTGGTCGACCACCACCAATGTTCCTTGTGTTGCCATTGGCGGTATTAACCTTGAAAATGCCCCGACTTTGATTGAGGCAGGTGCCGACTTTATTGCGGTGGTTTCTTCGGTGTGGGATCACCCACAAGGCCCGGCCCAGGCTGTCGCTGAATTCAAGGCGTTGATGGATTAACTAAGCCATTGCCTCAAAGGCGCGTGAGTGT